>Ga0209382_10001226_pt1 | contig 40903 bp, 43 predicted proteins | sample SoiMetdeltSBSDD5_FD_187599 | JGI IMG/M metagenome (GOLD analysis project Ga0209382, IMG submission 187599) | Bulk soil microbial communities from a Populus tree surrounding site in Tennessee, USA - Soil MetaG P. deltoides SBSDD5 (SPAdes) (version 2) | ecosystem: Environmental > Terrestrial >... | reverse complement strand
GGTTCGTCGTCCTCGACATGGTCGGCGCATCCGTGTGGGCGTCGATCTGGGTGCTGCTCGGGTGGATCGTGGGCGAGCACTGGGAATGGGCGGCCAAGAGTGTCGGCGGCTGGACGGCCGGCATCGGCATCGTCGTCGTCCTCGCCCTCGCCCTCCCGGTCGCGCTCCGGCTGTACCGCCGTGGGCGGCGGGGCCGCAGCCCGCGCCACGTTCCGACGCTCGGCGAGGCGCCCCGGCACAGCCGGGACGCGCGTTAGCCGCGCGCCGACGGAAAGCGCGGCGGCCGCTTGTCGCGGATCGCCTGCAACCCCTCGCGGACGTCCTCGTCCATGAAGGTCAGCATCTCGAGCGCGATGGACTGATCGAAGATGGGCCCCGCCATGCGCAGCCAGTTGTTCAGCGAGCGTTTCGTCCAGCGGATGGCCTGCTGGGCGCCCAGCGCGAGCTTGTCGGCGACTTCGAAGGCCTTTGGCAGCACCTGCTCGGCGGGCACACAGAGGCTCACGAGACCGATGCGTTCGGCCTCGCGGCCGTCGATGAAGTCGGACGTGAGCAGGTAGTACTTCGCCTTCGCCATCCCGCAGAGGAGCGGCCACACGATGGCGGCGTGGTCGCCGGCCACGACGCCGAGCTTGGTGTGCCCGTCGGTGAAGCGCGCGGTCTCCGAGATGATCGACACGTCGGCGAGTAACGCCACCACGAGCCCGGCGCCGACGGCAACGCCGTTGATCGCCGAGACGATCGGCTTGTCGGTGTTGATCATGTTGTAGACGATGTCCGAGGCCTCACGGACTGTCCGCGCGAGCCGCTTCGGGTCGCGCGAGTTCGCGTCCACCATGTCGAGATCGCCGCCGGCGGAAAAGGCGCGGCCGGCGCCGGTCACGACGGCGACGCGCGCGCGAGGATCGGCATCGAACGTCAGCCAGACCTGGGTCAGCTCCCAGTGCAGGCGGTCGTTGGTGGCGTTCAGCACCTCGGGTCGGTTGATCGTGATGAGCACGACGCCGTGATCCATGTGCTTGAACGTGAGGTGCTGATACTCGCCGTAGTCCATGCGTCGCCTCCGCGCCAGACGTTGCCGGCTTCGCCGGGACCCCATCCTAACCCAGGCGGGAGCGGGGGTGTCGGCGCGAGGCGCACGGGAGAGAACGCACGGGGGCGAGGTGTGGCGCCGTCGGCGTGCGCCGGCGAAACGCCACGCGCTCGTCGCGCCGCCGCGTGCGGGAACCAGGGGCTCGGGGCGGCCGGGATCAGTCCCAGCGCGCGATGACGGCCCAGCGATCGGTGCCGCTCACCTCGGCCACGATCCAGGGGTCGACCTGCCGCTCCTGGTAGTACGTGGGTGTCGCCACCCAGAACTTCGAGAAGAGGCCGCTGCGCACCGCGTCGTCGTACTTCAGCAACGATTCGTCGGGAATGCGCTCGCGGTAATTCTCGACCGGCTCGAGCACGGCGCTGCGCACATAACCGAGCCGCCGGGGAAGGACCTCGCCGACACGCTGTCGTATCTCCGCCAGCGTGTAGAGCGGACCATATGTCAGCTGCGCGTTCTCGAGACGCTCCTGGAGCATCTGGCCGGGCAAGCGGGAGCGGATCTCACGAACTCGAGTGACGGTCTCCTGGGACATCAGTTCTTGCATGACGCAGCCTCCTTGGGCCGGACCGGGCTGCAACCGGAAGGCCACCGTCCGCGGCTCGGACGTGCCGCCGGGATGCACGAGGTTGCAGAGGGCCGGCCCGGCGGGTAAACAAAACGGCGGCGTCGCGCGTCAAACCTGGCAATTACCAAGGAGGTTCACATGACGCGCGCTCAACGCACCACCGCATCACTGGGGGCGCTGCTGCTCGCCCTCGTCGTCGGCGCCGCCCAGGCGCAGCCCCAATTCACGGGGACGTGGGTTCTCGACCGGGCCCAGAGCCAGTTGCCGCATCGCGGCGCGCATGGTCAAGGAACCGCCGACCCGCAGGCCCAATCGACGGAGATCAAGCTCACCGTGGAGCAGCAGGGCAACACGCTGAAGGCCACGCGCAGCCTCGCGCGCGGTCCACGCGAGCGGGCGATGACCGAGACGTTCGTCGTGGACGGCAGCGAGCGGACAGAGACGACGCCCCGCGGCGGGACGTCGATCACCCGGGCCACGCTCGGCGGCGACCGGCTGGTCGTGCACAAGACGCACACCCGGCCCGCCAAGGAGGCGGGGCAGCCGGCGCGCAGCTTCTCGCGCGAGTCGGTGTGGACGCTGTCGCCGGATGGTCGCACACTGACCATCGACACGACCATGCACACGCCGCGCGGGGATCGCACGATGAAGTCGGTCTACACCAAAGCCAGCTGAGTCGAGTCGAGCCCTGGGGGGCTCGGGCTCGCCTGAAGCCCCCCAGACTCCGTGGTCAACCGCTGGCTTCGGGTCGCCCCTCGTCCTGCCAGGGATCCTTCTCACGCGGCGGCTTGTATCCGAGCTCGTACGGGCGGCCGATCGCCGGCTCGCCCCGCAGCGGTCGGACTCCCGCCATCTTCTTCGAGACCTTCGTGGCGGTCGGTTTTCGCGGTCGTTTCGCGCGCTTCGGCATGGTCTCCGGTGCCTGCCAGCCGCGTGCCGGCGACTTTGGGGCGGGTCTTGTCCGGGTAGTATAAAGATCGAGTGGACCTCGCGACGCTGGGCGCGTTCTGCGCCCTTGGCTCGGCGGTGGCATGGGCCCTCACGAGCCTCCTGGTCCGGTCGCTCTCCCCCCCTTCGGCACCATCGCCATCAACGCGGCTCGCACGACGCTGTGCGCCATGCTCATCGCCGCCTGGACGGCAATCGTCGCCGACTTCGACGGCCTCGCCTCGGTGTCCGGTCGAAGCTTCCTGCTGCTGCTCGTCTCGATCGTGACCGCCATCGCCATCGGTGACACGGTCTTCTTCGAGAGCACGCGGCTGCTCGGCCTCGGCCGCGCCATGACGGTGTCGATGAGCTACCCGGTGGTTGCCGCGCTCCTGGCGGCCCTGCTGCTCGACGAGCGCATCACGCCGCAGATCGCCATCGGCGGACTGCTGACGCTCGGCGGTCTCGCCCTCGTCGTGGCCACGCGCGGCGACGCCACCGGCGCGCCACGCTCGCGGCGCGGCATGCTCGCCGCGTGTGCGGCGGCGCTCGCATGGGGCGTGTCCGTCGTGGCGCTCCGCGTCCCGCTGGCCGAGATCGATGTGCTGACGGCGCAGCTGATCCGGCTCCCGCTGGCGGCGGGGCTGCTGTGGGCGATGCCGTGGTCCTGGCGTGACGTCCCTGCCCTCGCGCGCGCGGACGGCGCCGTGGCCCTGCGCCTCGGTGCGCTCAGCGTGCTGACGGCGGCGAGCTCGGTGATGTACGTGCTGTCGATCAAGCACGCCGGGGTGGCGGTGGCCACCGTGCTGTCCTCCACCGCGCCGCTCTTCGCCGTGCCGCTCGGCGTTGTGTTCCTCGGCGAGCGGCTGCCCCCGGTGGCGCTCGTGGGGGCAGCGGTGGCGGTGATCGGCGTCGTCGTCCTCAAGCTATGAGCTGGCGCGCGTGGCTGCTCGCCGGGCTGGCGCTGACGCAGACCGGGTGCACCACTGCGATCATCGTGACGTACCAGACGCTCAGCGATGTCCGCACGCTCCACGAGCAGCACGAGGACGCGAGAATCATGGGCACCGTCAAGGATGACCTGGCGAACAAGCGTGGTGTCGGCTCGGCGCTGCAGATTCACGTCTTCTCGCATCTCGGACGTGTCGTGGTGGCGGGAATCGTGGAGCCCGGGTCGACGCTCGGGACCGACGCGATTGCGGTGGCCCGTGCCGTGCCCGGGGTGCGCCGCGTCGAGAGCGTCTTCCTCGCCGGCCGGCCGTCCTACCCGCGGGATCTGACGATCAGCCTGAAGCTCGATGCGAAGATCGTCACCGACCTCGATCTGCGACGCGCGCAGATCGAGTGGACGGTGCTCGCGGGGACCGTGGTGCTCACCGGCGTCGTGGACGACGCCCCCAAGGCCGCTCGCGTCGTCGAGCACGCGAAATCCATCGACGACGTCATCGCGGTCCGCTCGTTCATCCAGGTGCGGCCGCCGACGAAGAAGCGCGAGCCACGGTGACGGTCTCCACGGTCGCGTCCGGCGCCGCCAGACTTCATCGGAGGTTGGGCGTCGGCCACGTTTTGCTGGCACGACACGGGCAACTGTGAGAGGCTCGGTGGCGACGATGCGCGCCGGTATCACGGCTGTTGGCCACTGGCTCCCGCCGCAGGTCTTCCCCAATGCCTGGTTCGAGCAGCGGCTGGACACCACGGATGCGTGGATCCGCTCCCGGACCGGAATCCTCGAGCGTCGCTTCACGCAGGAGGGCGCCACCTCCGATCTCGCGCTGGGCGCGGCACGGCGGTGTCTCGAGCAACGCGGCGTCGGCGCCGGCGCCATCGACTGCATCATCGTGGCGACCATGACGCCCGATCGGCCGCTGCCGTCGACGGCCGCCATTCTCCAGGCGAAGCTCGGCGCGATCAACGCCTGGGGCTTCGATCTCTCGGCGGCGTGCTCGGGCTTCGTCTACGCGCTCGTCACCGCGGCCCGGCTGGTGGAGTCCGGCGCGGCCCGGCTCGTTCTCGTGTGCGGGGCCGACAAGATGTCGAGCGTGGTCGACCCGCGCGACCGTGCCACCGCCGTGCTCTTCGGCGACGGCGCGGGGGCGGTGCTGGTGGAGCCGCTGCCCGACGAGGCGGTGGGCGTCCTCGAGCACGTCTGTCACATGGACGGCGCCGGCGAGGCGGCGCTCTACATTCCCTCGGGCGGAAGCCTCGAGCCGCCGAGCGCGGAGACGGTGGCCGCGCGCCGGCACTTCGTGCTGCAGGATGGCCCGGCCGTCTTCAAGGCGGCGGTGACCGGGATGGCGCAGATCACGGAGGACCTGCTCAAGCGCGCCGAGCTGTCGCTCGACGACGTGGCGTGGATGGTGCCGCACCAGGCCAATCGCCGCATCATCGAAGCCGTCGCCAAGCGACTCGGCCTGCCGCTCGAGCGGATCGTCATCAATCTCGATCGCTACGGCAACACCGTGGCGGGCACGATCCCGATCGGGCTGTCCGAGTGGCACGAGGACAAGCGCTTCGCCTACGGCGACCGCATCGTCCTGTCCGCCTTCGGCGCCGGCTTCACCTCCGGCGCCATCTACCTCCGCTGGGCAATACCAAACTGATATTTCGAGGACCGCCACGGGTTTCCCGGGTCGGTCCGAGCGTTGGGGGGGTGTGAGGGGTCATTTCGGGGCCCCCCACGTTAATCAGAACCGGCGCCGGCCGGCGAGGGCGCGCTTCCGGAGTCGGAGGGACTTCGGGGTGACCTCGAGCAGCTCGTCTTCGCGAATCCATTCCAGGCACTGTTCGAGGTTCATGATCCGGGGCGGTGTGAGCTTGATGCCCTCGTCGGCGGTGGACGCCCGCATGTTGGTGAGCTTCTTTTCTTTCGTGATGTTGACGTCCAGATCGTTGTCGCGCGAGTTCTCGCCGACGATCATGCCCTCGTAGACCTGGTCGCCCGGCGCCACGAACATGGTGCCGCGCGCCTGGAGGTTGTCGATGGCGTAGCCGGTTGCGCGGCCGGCACGGTCGGCGACGAGCGCGCCGTTCTGCCGGTGCGCGATGTCGCCCTGCCACTCGTCCCAGCCGTCGAACAGGTGATTCAACAGTCCGGTGCCGCGCGTATCGGTCAGAAACTCCGTGCGATAGCCGATCAAGCCGCGTGACGGAATGCGGTACTCGAGGCGGACGCGCCCCGTCCCGTGGTTGACCATCTTGGTCATGATGCCCTTGCGCGGTCCCACCTTCTGCGTGACGGCGCCGATGAACTCTTCGGGAACGTCGACCACGAGGTGCTCCATCGGCTCGCGTGTGCGCCCGTCCGCCTGGCGGGTGATGATCTCCGGCTTGCCGACCTCGACCTCGAACCCCTCACGCCGCATGATCTCGATCAAAATCGCGAGCTGCAGCTCGCCGCGTCCGGAGACGCGCAGCGTGTCGGGCGAGTCCGTCTCCTCCACGCGGATGCCGGGATTGAGCTTGCCCTCCTTCATCAGGCGCTCGCGCAGCTGCGGCGAGGTGACGTACTTGCCCTCCTTGCCGGCGAACGGCGAGATGTTGGCCGAGAACAGCATGGAGACGGTTGGCTCGTCGATCCGGATCAGCGGCAGGGCGCGCGGATTCTCCAGCTCGGCCACCGTCTCGCCGATGTCGATGCTCTCGATGCCGGCGATGGCGACGATCTCGCCCGCGCCCGCCTCGCCGACCTCCACGCGCTTGAGCCCCTCGTAGCCGTAGAGGACGGTGACCTTCGCCTGCTCGACGGTGCCGTCGCGGTGGACGACGGCGACGCGATCGGCCTGGCGAACGCGACCGTTGACGATCCGTCCGATGACGAGCCGGCCGACGTAATCGTCCCAGTCGAGCATCGTCACGCGGAACTGCAGGCCAACGGCGGGATCGAACCGCGGGGCGGGGACGGTCGACAGGATCGTCTCGAACAGAGGCTCCAGCGTCCGGCCCTCGATCTTCAGGTCGGTGGTGGCGGTGCCGGTGCGCGCGTTCGTGTAGAGGACCGGGAAATCGAGCTGGTCCTCGCTCGCGTCGAGGTCGATGAAGAGATCGTAGATCTCGTCGAGCACTTCGGCCGCTCGCGCGTCGCTGCGGTCGATCTTGTTGATCACGACGATGGGCGGGAGCCCAGCCTCCAGCGCCTTCTTCAGCACGAACCGCGTCTGCGGCAGCGGGCCCTCGGCGGCGTCGACGAGCAGCAGCACGCCATCGACGAGGGTGAGCGTGCGCTCGACCTCGGAGCCGAAGTCGGCGTGGCCCGGCGTGTCGACGATGTTGATGTGGACGTCGCGGTAGGAGATGGCCGTGTTCTTGGCCATGATCGTGATGCCCTTCTCGCGCTCGAGGTCCATCGAGTCCATGATCCGCTCGGCCACGGTCTCGTTCTGCCGGAAGAGTCCCGACTGCCAGAGCATCGCGTCGACCAGCGTCGTCTTGCCGTGGTCGACGTGAGCGATGATCGCAATATTTCTGATGCGGTCGCGTTGTTGCATACGCGCCCATCGTAACACGCACGCCGCCGCGCCCATCTCTCTCAGGCCACCCACGGCCGAGGTGGAAGAAGACCTCCGATACAGCGGCGCGTATATGGCGCGTATATAATGACGCGCTGTCACCGCCACATTTCTGGAGGTCTCGAGATGATCCGTCGTCTGCTCGTGTTCGCGATCGTCGCCGTCCTGGCGACGCCGGCCTGGGCCCAGGACAAACCGGCGCCCGACAAGTCATCCAAAGCCGTCATCACGCTGGAAAAGGGCGGCGAGATCACGCTCGAGTTCTTCCCCAAGGACGCGCCGAAGCACGTGGAGAACTTCCTGAGCCTCGCGCGCAAGGGATTCTACGACGGCCAGCGCGTGCATCGCGTCGAGCCGAACTTCGTCGTTCAGTTCGGCGACCCGCAGTCGAAGACATTGCCGATGGACCACCCGCGGATGGGCACCGGAGATCCCGGCTACAAGATCAAGGCCGAGTTCAACAATCGCAAGTTCGAGCGTGGCGTGCTCGGCATGGCGCGCAGCCAGGACCCCGACTCCGGCGGCAGCCAGGTGTACATCATGCTCGGCCCGGCGCCGTTCCTGAACGGCAAGTACACCGCGTTCGGACAGGTGACGAAGGGCATGGACGTCGTCGACAAGATCCGCGTCGGTGATCGCATCACTTCCATCAAGGTGGTCAACCCATGAAGCAGACCGGCGTCATCACGCTCGACAACGGCAACGAGATCCGGCTGGAGTTCTATCCGGCCGACGCCCCCAAGACCGTGGACAACTTCGTCACGCTGGCGAAGAAGGGTTTTTACAACAACCTCACCTTCCATCGCGTGGTGCCCGACTTCGTCGTGCAGGGTGGCTGCCCGAAGGGCAACGGGACCGGCGGTCCCGGGTACACCATTCCGGCGGAGTTCAACAAGCAGAAGCATCTGCGCGGGACGGTGGCCATGGCCCGAAGCCAGGATCCGAATTCCGCGGGGAGCCAGTTCTACATCTGCTACGGCGCCACGCCGCATCTGGACGGCAACTACACGGTGTTTGGCAAGGTCACCAGCGGCATGGAGCACGTGGACCGCATCAAGCAAGGCGACCGGATGAAGTCGGTCGCCATCGTCGAGGAATAGCGCGATGGCCTGGTCGCTCCTCATCCGTGGCGGCTCCGTCATCGACGGCTCCGGCGCGCCGGCGCGGCGCGCCGACGTGGCCGTGGAGGGCGAGCGCATCGCCGCGGTGGCGCCGTCGTTGACGGGCGAGGCGGCGCGCGTCGTGGATGTCGGCGGTCAGGTGGTGGCACCCGGCTTCATCGACATGCACTCGCACTCCGACCTCTTCTACTTCGCGTGTCCGTCGGCCGAGTCGAAGATCCGGCAGGGGGTCACCACCGAAGTGGTCGGCATGTGCTCGTTCACGCAGGCGCCGGTGCGGCCCGAGCACCAGCCGCTCGTCAAGGGCTGGGTGGGCGGCATCGGATTGACGCCGGAGCTCAGGTGGGAGACCTTCGGGCAGTATCTCGACACGCTGCGGAGCGTCCGTCCCGCGGTCAACGTCGTGCACTTCGTCGGCCACGGGGCGCTTCGCATCGCGACCATGGGCTTCGAGGCGCGGCGGGCCGAGGCCGGCGAGATCAAGACCATGGAGCGGCACCTCGGCGAGGCGCTCGACGCGGGCGCCTGGGGCTTCTCGACCGGCCTCGTCTATCCGCCATCGTCGTACGCCGACACGCGCGAGATCATCGCGCTCGCGCGCGCCATGGCCCCGCGCGGCGGCCAGTACTCCTCCCACATCCGCGGGGAGTCATCGATGCTGCTCGACTCCATCGCCGAGGCGGTCCGCATCGGTGAAGAGGCGGGCGTCCGCGTGGAGGTCTCGCACGTCAAGGCGTCGGGTCGCGAGAACTGGCCCAAGATCGACGCCGCGCTGCGCATGCTCGACGACGCCCGGGCGCGCGGCGTCGACGTGGCCGGCGACGTCTATCCGTACAACGCCGGCAGCACCAAGATGGACAACCTCATGCCCGCCTGGTCGCACGAGGGCGGGACCGCCAAGCTCCTCGAGCGTCTCGCCGATCCCAAGCTGCGCCGGCGCATCACCGAGGAGTGTCTCGTCGACGGCGAGCGGTGGGGCACCGTGTCCCAGGGGGGCGTGGGCTTCGACCAGATCTTCATCGCCGCGTGCCGGCGTCGCGAGCTGGAGGGGCTCAACCTCGCGCAGCTGGCGCAGCAGTCGGGGCAGGCACCCGCCGAAGCGCTGATGAACCTGCTGCTCGAGGAGCAGTGCACGGTCGGCATGGTGAGCTTCTCGCAGTCCATCGAGAACGTGGCCAAGGTGCTCGCCCATCCGGCGCTCACGATCGGCTCGGACTCGATTCCGTTGTTCGAAGGCGACGGCGACAAGCCCGGCAAGCCGCACCCGCGCAGCTACGGCACGTTCCCGCGGGTGCTGAGCGAGTACGCGCGCGAGCGGCGGCTGTTCTCGCTGGAAACCGCGGTGAGCAAGATGACGGGCCTGCCCGCGCAGCGGCTCGGGCTCCGTGAGCGCGGTCTCGTCCAGCCGGGCTACTTCGCCGACCTCACCGTGTTCGATCCGCGCACGGTCAAGGACGAGTCGACGTACCCCGATCCGCATCGTTACCCGAGCGGCATTCCACTCGTCATCGTCAACGGTGCCGTCGCCGTCGACGACGGCCGCATGGTGACACGGGCCGGCCGCGTGCTCGCTCCGGCGCGCTAGCCTCACGCTCCTCCGCCGCGCGGCGCCCATTCGAAGGACTCGACGTGGCCGCGGATGCTCGTCGCCGGCGCCGGGAGCCGCGTGCGGAAGTACGCGCGATGCCGAGCGGGGATGTCGCGGACATCGGTCCTGATCACGCCGAGCGGCCGGCCGGCCGCGTCGAGCGGCTCCAGCACGAGCCCGGCGCGCAGCGTGTAGTTGTCGTAGCGATTGGTCACGTAGCCCTCGGCGCTGGACCCGCCGTCGAGCAGCCCCACGTCCACGCCGAAATAACGGTCCTCCGGCCGTGCGGATCCGAAGGTCTGCGCGGCCGCGCGCCCACGTGCGAGCGCGGCCAGGACGAGCGCGAGCGCGAATCGTCGACGAGTCATGGTGTCTCCCCCCAGCGCCTTTAGACGCGCCGGACCGCGCGGACGGTTCGGCGTACACTTGGGCCGCGCCGCCGGAGATGCGGCCGCCGATCATTCGCCACGGGAGGTCAGCATGCTCGATCTCGAACTCACGGGAAAGGTGTCCATCGTCACCGGCGGGAGCGAGGGCATGGGACGCGCCTGCGCCGAGCGCCTGGCGCGCGAGGGCGCGAAGGTCACGATCTGCGCGCGCCGCAAGGAGATCCTCGAGAGCGCGGCGGGCGCCATCCGCGCCGCCGGCGGCGATGTGCTGGCCGTGCCCGCCGACGTGACGCGGGCCGAGGACGTGGCCACCGTCGTCCGCGCGACCGTCGAGCGCTTCGGCGGCGTCGACATTCTGGTGAACAACGCCGGCACGTCATCGGCGGCCGGCTTCGAGAAGGTCGACGACGACACGTGGCACCAGGACATCGAGCTGAAGCTCATGGCCGCCGTGCGTTTCTGCCGCGCAGTGATCCCGCTCATGAAGCAGCGCGGCGGCGGTCGGATCGTGAACGTGACGACCGTCGGCGGCAAGGCGCCGGCGCCGCGGGCGCTCCCCACCAGTGTGACTCGGGCGGCCGGCATCAACCTCACCAAGTCGCTGGCGAGCGAGTACGCGGCGGACAACATCTGCGTGAACACGGTGTGCATCGGGCTCGTGAAGAGCATGCAATGGGAACGCCGCGCGAAGGGCGACGTGGAGGGCTACTACCGTGAGGTCGCCAAGCGAGTGCCGCTCGGGCGGATCGGCGAAGCGGCCGAGTTCGGCGACCTCGTCGCGTTCCTCGTCTCGGCGCGAGCGGCGTACATCACGGGCACCGCCATCAACTTCGACGGCGGCATGGCGGCCGTGGTGTAGCGCACACGGTGGATGCGGTCGCGCTGGCCGCCTTCGATCGCCCGGTGGCGCTCGTCGCCGCGAGCGCGTGCGGATTTGGCCGATCCGGCCCGACGACGCACCATGAGCCGGACGGTCGAGGGATGACCGCATGGACCTGATCGCGGACGGCGCCGCCCAGGCGCTGCGTCTGCTGCTCGGCGGTGACCCGGAGGTCTACGCCATCCTCTGGCTCTCGCTGACCGTGTCCGGCGCCGCGACGCTGATTTCGCTCGCGCTCGGCGTGCCGGCCGGCGCCGCCCTCGCGCTGCTGCGGTTCCCGGGACGGACGGTGGTGGTCTCGCTGGTGAATGCGGGGATGGGCTTGCCGCCCGTGGTGGTCGGGCTGTTCGTCTCGCTGCTCTTCTGGCGAAGCGGGCCGATGGGCGGGTGGGAGCTGCTCTACACGCCGGCGGCCATCGTGGTGGCGCAGGCGGTTATTGCCACGCCGATCGTCACGGGCATCACGCTGGCCGCCGTGCAGAACGTGCCGGAAAAATTCCGCCTGCAGCTGGTGGCGCTCGGCGCCTCGCGCGCGCAGATGCTCGCGGTCGTGCTGCGCGAGGCGCGGCTGCCGATGCTGGTCGCCGTGATGGCGGCCTTCGGGGGCGTGATCTCCGAGGTCGGCGCGTCGATGATGGTCGGCGGCAACATCAAAGGCCAGACGCGCACGCTCACCACCGCCATGGCTCTCGAGACGGGCAAGGGCAACTTCGAGATCGCCATTGCGCTCGCCCTGCTCCTGCTGGTCCTCGTGTTCGCCGTGAACTGGGCGTTGACGTCGATCCAGCAGCGCGGCCGCTGAGCTATCCTAGGTCCGTGATCCGGACGCTGCTCGCGCTGGCCGTGGTGGCGACGACGGCGGTGGGCGCGGCGGGCGCCGCACCCCGCGAGGCGACGTTCTCGGTCGCCGTGAGCTTGAAGGACGCGATCGAAGAGCTCGGCCGCCGCTTCATGGCCGCGCATCATGACGTCGTGCTGCGCTACAACTTCGGCTCGTCGGGCGAGCTCTCGAAGCAGATCGAGGCAGGCGCCCCGATCGATCTCTTCCTGTCCGCGGCCGAGCGCCAGATGAACGAGCTCGAGCGTCGCGGGCTGGTGGTGGCGGCCTCGCGGCGGGTCTTCGCGCGCAACGTCCTCGTCGCCGTCACGCCGCTCGATTCGCGGCTCGATCTCGCCAAGCCGACCGATTTGCTCGATGCGCGCGTGCGGCGCGTCGTCGTCGGCAATCCGAAGACGGTGCCGGCCGGTCAGTACGCCGAGCAATCGCTGCGCGCGCTGGGGATCTGGGAGCGGCTCACCGCGCGCCTCGTCTACGCCGAGAACGTGCGGCAGGCGCTCGAGTACGTGGCGCGCGGCGAGGTCGACGCCGGATTCGTCTATGCGTCCGATGTCGCGGCGCGTCCGGGTCGCGTGAAGGAAGCGTTCAGGCCTGCCGCGGACACCTACCAGCCGATCACGTATCCGGTGGCCGTGGTCACGGGCGCGCACGAGCCGGCGGTTGCTGACGCCTTCATCCGGCTCCTCGTCAGTGCCGAGGGGCAGGCGGTTCTCAGGCGCTTCGGCTTCCAGCCGCCGGCGGTCGCGCGATGAGCGCCGACGCCTTCAGCGCGCTGTCGCTGTCGCTGCGCGTGGCCGTGCTCGCGACGGCGATCAACGCCGCCGTTGGCATCCCGCTCGCGTACGTGCTGGCCCGTCGGCGCTTCCGGGGCCGAGCCGTCGTCGATCTGCTGGTCACGCTGCCGCTGGTGCTGCCGCCGACGGTGACCGGCTACTATCTCATCGTGCTGCTCGGTCGCCGCGGCTGGCTCGGCGCCCCGCTCTACGAGGCGACCGGCTGGACGATCGCGTTCACCTGGTACGCCGCGGTCATCGCGGCCACGGTGATGGCGCTGCCGCTGCTCGTGCGCACGGCGCGGGCGGCGATCGAGTCCGTCGACCGCGACCTCGAGAAGGCCGCGTATACGCTGGGTCGGTCGGAGTGGCGGACGGCCCTCGAGGTGACGCTGCCGCTGGCGCGTAACGGAATCCTGGCCGGGCTCGTGCTCGCCTTCGCGCGTGCGCTCGGGGAATTCGGCGCCACCTTGATGCTCGCAGGCAACATCCCGGGCCGCACGACGACGGTCCCGCTCGCCATCTATACTGCCGTGCAGACCGGGGAGAGCGGCGCCGCGCTGGCGCTCGTCGGCATCTTGACCGGACTATCGTGCGTGGTCCTGGTCGCGGCCGGTCGCCTCGGCGCGCGCGCGACGTGAGCGAGCGGCTCGAGGTTCGCGTCGTCAAGCGGCTGCCCGCCTTCACGCTCGACGTCGCATGGTCGGCAGGCGCGGGCGTGGCGGTGTTGTTCGGGCCATCCGGCGCCGGCAAGACGCTGACGCTCCAGTGTCTGGCCGGTCTGCTCCGCCCGGACGCCGGCCGCATCGTCGTGGACGGTCGCGTGCTCTTCGACTCGAGTAGCGCCGTCGACGTGCGGCCGCAGGCGCGGCGCGTCGGCTACGTGTTCCAGGGCTACGCCCTGTTCCCGCACCTGAGCGTCGCCGAGAACGTCGGCTTCGGCCTGCGCGATCGCCCGCGCGCCGAGCGGATCGCCCGCACGACCGAGGTGCTCGAGCGTCTGGGCGTGGCCGATCTCGGCGGACGGTCGCCGCGCGAGCTGTCGGGTGGCCAGCGCCAGCGCGTGGCGCTGGGCCGCGCGCTGGCCACCGATCCCGCGCTGTTGCTGCTCGACGAGCCGCTGTCGGCGCTCGACGCGCCGCTCCGGCGCGCGCTGCGCGACGAGCTTCGCGCGATTCTCCGCGACTGGCGCACGGCCGCGGTCGTCGTCACGCACGACTTCACCGAGGCGTATCGGCTGGCCGACCGCATCGTGGTGTATGACGCCGGGCGCGTCGTGCAGGCGGCGCCGCGCTCCGAGCTCCTGTGGCAGCCGGCCTCCGAGTCGGTCGCGCGCATCATGGGCATCCGCAATGTCCTGCACGGCACGGTCGTGAAGGCGACGCCCGACCGGATCCAGCTGCGCTGGCGAGGTCAGCTCCTCGAGGCGGTGAACTCGCCGAGCCGCTCGTATCTGCCGGCTCCCGACAGCTCGATCGCCTTCTTCGTCCGGCCGGAGTACGTGCGGCTGATCCGCAAGGACCGAGGTCTCGCGGACCAGCGCCATCACATGAACCTCATGGAGGGCACCGTGGTCGGCGAGGAGGATTTCGGCACCACGTGGAGCCTGCACATCCGGCTCGACGCGCCCGGCCCGCCAGCACAGGGAGATCACGACGTCGAGGTGGAGGTGCCGCACCTCGTCTACGAGATCCTCGAGATCGATCGCGACCGGCGGTGGCAATTCTCGATTCACCGCGGCTCGATCCACGTGCTGCCGGCGTGACGCCGCCGAGCGTCCTCGCGCTGCGCGGCGTGCGACGCCGGTACGCCGGGCGCGACGCCCTCGACATTCCGGCGCTCGACGTCCTCGCCGGCGAAGCGCTGGCCGTCATCGGCCCGAATGGTGCCGGCAAGTCCACGCTGCTGCGCGTGCTGGGGCTGCTCGAGCGTCCCGACGCCGGCCAGGTACTCCTCGGGGGGCGCCCCGTGGACGCCCGCCACGCGCTCGGCGAGCGCCGCCGCATGGCCACGGTCTTTCAGGAGCCGCTGCTCGCCGACGCGACGGTTGCCGACAACGTCGCGCTCGGCCTGCGCTTTCGCGGTGTGTCGGCAACGGCCGCGGCCGTGAGGGTCGCGCGGTGGCTCGCACGCCTCGGTGTGGAGGCGCTTGCCGCGCGCCGCGCGCGAACCCTGTCCGGGGGCGAAGCGCAGCGGGTGGCGCTGGCCCGGGCGCTGGTGCTCGAGCCGGACGTGCTGCTTCTCGACGAGCCGTTCGCCGGCGTCGACGCGCCGAGCCGCGCCGCGCTGCTGACCGACCTGGGCGCGATCCTGCGCGCCGACCGCACCACGACCGTGCTGGTCACGCATGAGCGGGGGGAGGCGCTCGCCCTCGCCGACCGGGTCGCCGTCCTGATCGATGGCCGGCTGCGCCAGGTCGACGAGACGGCTCGCGTGTTCTACGCGCCGGTGAGCGAGGATGTCGCGCGCTTCGTCGGGGTGGAGACGCTCGTCAGTGGCCGCGTGCTGCAGTCCGACGGGGGCGTGACGGCCGTGGACGCCGGAGGCCGGGTGGTCGAGGTGGCCGCCGACGCCCGCCCCGGCGCCGTCGTGCGGCTCGCCATCCGCCCCGAGGACGTGACGCTCGAGCCGGCGGGGACCCACACGCGAATGAGCAGCGCCCGCAACGCGCTGGAGGGCGTGATCGCCGGCCTCACGGCGTCGACCCACGCCGTGCATGTCACCATCGACGTGGGGTTCCCGCTGGTGGCCGCGGTGACCGCGCGCTCCGCGAAGGAGCTCGGCCTGGCGCCCGGAATGCGCATCTGCGCGGTGTTCAAGGCGAGCGCGGCGCACCTGATCGGCCAGGACCGCGGCGCTTGACTCATCGGGGGGCCGGGGATATAAGTGAGTCACCCGCAACCAGGAGGATCATGGACGGGGCTCAGTCTCGAGCAATGAATTTCGCCAGGCCAGCGGCTATCCCGCTGGCTTTGTTTGTTTCACGCCGTGCCCGCCGCGACGCACAAGGAGGTCCTGCATGACCCAGGAGAGCCTCATCGACCAGCTGATGGCCCAGAACGACGAGTTTCGCCGTCTGCGCTCCGAGCACCAAGGATACGAAAAGGAGCTCGAAGCGCTGCGCGGAACCGCGCCGCTCTCCACGGACCAGCAGTGGCGGATGAGCGAGTTGAAGAAGCTGAAGCTCATGGCGAAGGACCGGATGGAGGACATCATCCGGCACGCGCGCCCGGGCGTCACCGCCTGACGCGCCGACGCACAAGCCCCCGGCCGCGGAACACCGTCGGTGACGACGGGTTCCGCGGCCTGACCCATCTTTCCTCGCGCGGCGATGCACGGATGGTCGACGTCTCCGCCAAGGCCGAGACGCCCCGCGAAGCCGTGGCCCGCGCCGTTCTCAAGATGCGGCCCGCCACGCTGCGCGCCGTCCGCCGTGGCAACGCACCGAAGGGCGACGTCCTCGGGGTGGCGCGCACCGCCGGCATCCTGGCCGCCAAGCGGACGTCGGAGCTGATCCCGCTCTGCCATCCGCTTCGCCTGACTCGCGTGGACGTGCAGTTCGACCGTCGCGGCCGCCCGGGTGAACTCGGCGTCGAGGCGCGCGTGCGCACCGTCGACAAGACGGGCGTGGAGATGGAGGCGCTGACCGCGGTCAGCGTGGCGGCGCTGACCGTCTACGACATGGTGAAGGCGCTCGAGAAGGGCGTCACCATCGCCCGCGTGCAGCTCGTCGAGAAGCGCGGCGGCAAGTCCGGCCACTGGCGGAGGTAGCTGGGGCTGTTTCGGGGCCCCCATGAAGAATGAACACCGTATTGATTCACTCGGACGCCGCGATGCGTTTCGATTATGGGCCGCAGCATCCGCTGCGGATGGAGCGGCTGGGCCTGACGTGGCGGCTGATGCAGGCGTATGGCATCACGCGGCTGGCCCACAGCACGGTGCTGGCGCCCGAGCCGGCGGCGGAGGCCGACATCGCGCGCTTTCATTCGCGCGAGTACCTCGATGTCCTGAAGCGTGCCAACACGGGGGTCGAGCCACCAGACGGCGCCGTGTTCGGGCTGGGCCTCGGCGACAATCCCGTCTTTCGTGGCCTCTGGGAGTCGGCGCAGCTCGTCGCCGCCGGCTCGCTGCTCGCGGCCGACGTCGTCGCGCGTGGTGACGCCGATCGCGCCTTCCACTTCGCGGGTGGCCTCCATCACGCGATGCCGGATCGCGCGTCCGGGTTCTGCTACGTGAACGATGCGGTGCTGGCCATCCTGCGCCTTCGCGAGCGGGGTCTGCGCGTCGTCTACGTCGACATCGACGCGCATCACGGCGACGGCGTGCAGTATGCGTTCTACGGCGATCCGAACGTGATGACCGTGTCGCTGCACGAGCGCGGCGAGCGGCTCTTTCCGGGCACCGGGTTCGTCCGTGAGGTCGGCGAGGGCGAGGGCGTCGGCTTCTCCGTGAACCTTCCGCTCGAGGCGTACACGGACAGCGCCGTGTACCTGCCGGCGTTCGACGCCGTGGTGCCGCCGCTGGTGAAGCGCTTCCAGCCCGATGTCCTCGTCGCCCAGCTCGGCGTCGATACGCACCGCACCGATCCGCTCACCCACCTGGCGCTCGACGTCCAGGGCTTCGCGCGTGCGCTGACGCGGCTCTTGCCGCTGGCGCCGCGCCTGGTGGCGCTCGGGGGCGGCGGCTACGACCTCCGCAACGTCGCCCGTATGTGGACGGTCGCGTGGGCGGTGCTGAACGGTGTGGAGCTGCCCGACACGCTGCCCGAGGCCTTCGAGGACGACGCGCGGCACTACGGCTTCAAGACGCGCGCGTTGTGGGATGCCGAGGTCGCCCTGCCGGACGATGTGAAGCGCGCCGTCGCCGACTACGCCGACCGCCAGGTCGACGCCGTCCAGCAGAGGATCTTCCCCTTGCACGGGCTGTAGCGGTCGCGCAGCATCCGACGCACGCGCCGAACACCTCGAGGATCAGCGCGCGCTTCGGCCGCAGGCGCGCGCGGACAGTGGCCCGGAGGTGGCGTGCTAAAGTGGCAGGGATTCGGAGGTCGACAGTGCGTGGAGTGCTGATCACGTTCGAGGGCGTCGAGGGGTCGGGGAAGTCGACGCAGATGCGGCGCCTCGAGCGATGGCTGCGTCGCGAAGGCTATCGTCCGGAGGTCACGCGCGAGCCCGACGGGACCGCGCTCGGCGCGGCCGTGCGGCGGCTCTTCGAGCGCCCCGGCGTGAAGCCGCAGCCGCTCGCGGAGATGTTCCTCTTCATGGCGGCGCGACAGCAGCACGTCCGCGAGAAAATCGCGCCGTGGCTGCGGGCCGGCCGCATCGTGCTCTGCGATCGCTACACCGACGCCACCGTGGCCTACCAGGGCTACGGCCGCGGCGTCGAGCCGCAGCTGATCCGCGAGATGAACGTGCACGCGACCGGCGGCGTCTTCCCGGATCTGACGCTGCTCTTCGACCTCGACCCGGCGGTCGGCTTCCGCCGCATCGGTACGCGGCGTCTCGATCACTTCGAGCGCGAGAAACTGGCCTTTCATCGCCGCGTGCGGCGCGGCTACCTCGAGATCATGCGCGCCGAGCCCAAGCGCGTGCGCCGCATCGACGCGGCGCGAGACTCTGCCGCCGTCGAGGGGCAGGTCCGAGGGCTCGTCGCGGAGGTGCTCGAGTGACGCTCGCCGGCATCCTGGAGCAGGCGCGCGCCGTCGAGCAGCTCAGGCGCGCTCTCGCGGCCGGCCGTGTGGCCCACGCGTACGCGTTCGTCGGCCCGGCCGCCAGCGGCCGCTTCACGACCGCGCTGGCGTTCGCCGCCGCGCTCCTGTGCGACGCGCCGGGTCGCTGCGACCTGGCCGCCACCTGCCGTGCCTGCCGGCTCGTCGGCGCGCGGCAGCATCCGGACCTGCACGTGGTGGCGCCCACGCCGCCGGAGTCCAACCCGAAGGGCGCGCGCGCGATTCGCATCGGCGCCGTGCGCGAGCTGGAGCGACAGGCCTCGTTGCGGCCGGCCATGGCGCGCCGGCGCGTGCTCGTCCTCGACGAGGCGGAACGGATGACGGGCGAGGCGCCGCAGGCGTTTCTCAAGTTCCTCGAGGAGCCGCCCCCCGAGACGATCGTGATCCTGATCCTGCCGCGTACGCGCGCCGTCCCCGCCACCGTCATCTCGCGCTGCCAGATCGTACGCTTCCGCGCACGCGGCGAGGCCGCGACGGCCGCCGTGACGGCCGAGGCGGCGGCGGCGCTCGAAGAGGCCCGCGAACATGGCGCGCCGGCGATCTTCAAGCGGACGGAGCGCGTCGACCGCGCGCGCGCGGAGGCGCTCATCGATGGGTGCTGGCTGCACTGCCGCGATCTGATGCTGGTGCGGGCGGGGGCGGCGCCGGCGCTGTTGACCGACGCCGGGCGCGCCGACGCGCTCGCTGTTGAGGCCGCGCGCTGGACGGACGAGGGACTCTACGCGGCGATCGAGGCGTGCCGTCAGGCGCACCTCTCGCTCGTCGGAAACGTGACGCCGCGGCTCACCGTGGACGTGATGCTGAGCCGGCTGGCGGGGAGGGTCGTGTGAACGATCCCGAGGAGTATCTGGTGGGCGTGCGGCTGCGGGACACCGCGCCGGCCGACGACTACAAGCTGGTAGGCGATCTGCCGCTGCACGTGGGCGACATCGTGATCGTGGAGGCGCCGACGGGAACGCTGAGCGGCGAGGTACGGCGCCCCCGCCGCATGGTCCCCGAGTTCAAGCGCGACCGTCTGTACCGACGCGTGGTCGGCCTGGCCTCCGACGACGAAGCGAGCGAGTATCGGCGCCGCCGCGGGCGCGAGGAGGCGGCCATCGCCACCAGCCAGCGGCTGGCCCGGGCGCGCGGGCTCGTCATGAAGGTGGTCGACGTCGAGATGCAGCCGGCGCAGCGGCGCGTGTCCGTGTACTTCAGCGCCGACGACCGCATCGATTTCCGGGAGCTCGTGCGTGACCTGGCCCGCGAGTTCCGGGCGCGCATCGAGATGCGCCAGATCGGCGCCCGCGACACGACCCGCGCGCTCGACGGCATCGGTCCGTGCGGGCGGCAGCTCTGCTGCTCGTCCCACCTCCGAAAGTTCGATCCGATCTCGGTGAAGATGGCCAAGGCGCAGGACATGCCGCTCACCGACAACCGGCTGCTCGGCAACTGCGGGCGGCTCAAGTGCTGCCTGCTGTACGAGTTCTCGACGTACCAGGAGCTGCGGTCGCGGCTGCCCAGGGTGAACTCGCCCTGTCAGGCGAGCTGCGGCGGCGGCGGCTGCATGACCGGCAAGGTGCGCTCCCTGCGGGTGCTGAAGCAGAGCGTGGTGGTGGGATTTCCCGACGGCACCGAGGCGGAAGTCCCGCTCAGCGAGCTGACCTGGGAGGGGCGCACGCACGTGAAGGTGGAGTCGGAGCACACGTGACCGGCGGCACCTTCTATCTCACCACGCCGATCTACTACGTCAACGCGACGCCGCATCTCGGCCACGCGTACACGACCATCGTCGGTGACGCCGCCGCGCGCTGGCATCGACTCATCGGCGACCGCGTGTGGTTCCTCACGGGAACCGACGAGCACGGCGACAAGATCGCGCAGGCGGCGGCCGCCGCCGGTATCGCGCCGAGCGCGTACGCCGACCGTATCGCAGGGGCGTTCCGCGACGGCTGGCGGCGGCTCGGCATCACGAACGACGACTTCATCCGCACGACGGAGCCGCGTCACGAGGCCATCGTGCAGAACATCCTCCAGGCCCTGTGGGACGCCGGCGAGATCTACCTGGGTCGCTACGGCGGCCAGTACTGTTATGGCTGCGAGCGGTTCTATACGGAGAAGGAGATCGTCGACGGCAAGTGCCCCGACCACCAGACGCCACTGACGTACATCGAGGAGGAGAACTACTTCTTCAAGATGTCGCAGTACCAGGCCTGGCTCATCGAGACGATCCAGCAGAACCCCGAGCTCATTCGCCCCGAGCGCTATCGGAACGAGATCCTCGGTTTCCTGCGTGAGCCGCTCCAGGATCTCTCGATCAGCCGGCCGCGCACGCGACTCGAGTGGGGCATTCCGCTGCCCTTCGACGACACATACGTCACGTACGTGTGGTTCGACGCGCTGATCAACTATGTGTCCGCCCTCGGCGGTCCGGGCGCGGAGACGTTCCAGCTGCTCTGGCCACACGTCCAGCACCTGATCGGCAAGGACATCCTGAAGCCGCACGCCGTCTACTGGCCGTGCATGCTGAAGGCGGCTGGGATCCCGCTCTTCACGCGCCTCAACGTGCACGGGTACTGGCGCGTCGGTGGCGGCAAGATGTCGAAGTCGGTCGGCAACGTCGTGGAGGCGCTGGCGCTCGCCGACAAGTACGGCAACGACGCGTTCCGGTATTTCGTGATGCGCGAGATGGTCTTCGGTCTCGACGCCGACTTCTCGGAGGAGGCCTTCGTGGGCCGCCTGAACGCCGACCTCGCCAACGACCTCGGCAATCTCGCCTCGCGTGCGTCCACGCTCATCGTGAACTTCGCAGGCGGTGTCGTCCCCGGCGCGCCGACGACGCCGGGCGAGCTCGCCGCCGCCTTCGACAAGACGCTGCACGACGTGCGCCCGGCCATGGAGGACTTCGCCTTTCACCGCGCGCTCGCATCCATCTGGGAGTTCGTGGCGACGGTCAACCGCTACGTCGACACGACCCAGCCCTGGGCGCTCGCCAAGCAGCCCGCGCAGCGCGCTCGCCTCGACGCCGTGCTCCACGATCTGGCCCAGGCGCTGCACGCCCTCGGGCTCGTGCTCGCGCCGTTCCTCCCCGACGCTGCCGGGAAGATCCGGCGCGCGCTCGGGCAGAGCGCCGAGCCGAGACTCACCGGCAATCCGTGGGGCGGGCTGCCGGCCGGCGCGCGGATCGAGAAGATCCCCGGGCTCTTCCCGCGCGTGGACGATCGGAAGACCGCGCCGGCGACGTCGACGGACCGGGCCGCCGACGAGGGCGCGCGGATCACCATCGACGAGTTCGCGAAGGTCGATCTGCGCGTGGCCGAGGTGCTCGCCGCCGAGGCGGTGCCGAAGTCGAGGAAGCTCCTGAAGCTGCGCGTGTCGCTGGGGACGGAGGAGCGCACGGTCCTGGCAGGCATTGCGGAGCATTACGCGCCCGGCGACCTCGTGGGCAAGAAGGTCGTGGTGGTCGCGAATCTCCAGCCGGCAAAGCTCATGGGCATCGAGTCGCAGGGCATGGTGCTGGCCGGCTCGACCGACGGCGGACTCGGCGTGCTCACACTCGACAAGGACCTGCCACCCGGCGCCAGGGTGAAATGATCCCGCCGCGCGTCGACGACGTCGCCACCATCCTGGCGGTGGCCGAGCGCGATGCGTCGATCGCCCGCGTGCTGCGGGAGATCTGCGCCCTCGACGAGGCCGTGCGCGACAGCGCGCTCGAGCTGGTGAGCGCCCATCTGCGCACGCAGGCGGCGGCGCCGGACGTGCTGGCCTGCGTCCAGGCGCTGCGCCGCGCGGAGGTCGCCCGCGCGATCGCGGCGCGGCTCGGCCCGCCCGGGTGAGCGCGACCGCGCTCGGCCGCGTCATCACCTTCGCCCGCGTCTGGGGGATCTCGATCGCCTCCGCCGTCGGCGGCCTGCTCACGCTGTTCGTCTTCAGGCGTGGCCTGCCGCACGTCTCGCTGATCGTCGGCTACGTGCTGCTGCTGTGGACCCTGGTGGCGGTGCTCGTGCAGACGCGGGGGACCCTCGCGGCCTCCGAGCGCAAGACGCATCGCTTCGTGCTGGCGGCCACCGAGTACACCGTGCAGACGCTCTATCACGGCGTGCTGCTCTTCCTGCTGCCCGCGTACTGGGCGGCCACCACTCTCACCTCGTACAACGTGGTCTTCTTCCTGCTGCTCGTCGCGCTCGCCCTCCTCGCCACCGTGGACCCGTGGTATCACGCCCTCGTGCACCCGTATCCGTGGATGGGATACGTGTTCTTCGTCGTCTCGCTCTTCGGCGCGCTGAACCTGGCGCTGCCGCTCGTGTACGTCCCCCCGGCGTGGGCGCTGCTGAGCAGCGCGTGGCTCGCCACGGTCGCCTTGACGCCGGCCGTGTGCCGCGCGCGCGGCTGGCCGTGGCGGCTGGGCTTCGCGGTGACCGCGCTCGTGGGCTTCTTCGTGGCCACCGGTGTCGTGTACTTCCGGATCGCGATCCCGCCGGCGCCGCTGTTTCTCGCCAACTCGCGCATCGCCTGGGACGTCGGGACGATCGACTCGCTCGAGCCGCCGTCGCCGATTCCGGCCGCGGTCCTCGAGAGCCAGGGCCTGGTGGCCCATACGGCGATCTATGCGCCGGCCGGCCTTCGCACGCCCGTGCAGCACGTGTGGCGTCAGAACGGCGCGATCATCAACGTCATCGGGCTCACCGTCGAGGGCGGCCGCCAGCAGGGCTACCGGACGTTCTCGCGCAAGCACTCGTTTCCCGCCGACGCGGCCGGCCGCTGGACCGTGGACGTGATGACGCGGGGCCAGCTCATCGGCCGGCTCCGGTTCAGGGTCGCCTCGTGAGCGCCGCACTCGACCTCTTCGACACGCACGGGCATCTGCACTTCCCCGACTTCGACGACGACCGCGACGCCGTGCTGGCGCGCGCGCGCGCCGCCGGCGTGCGGCGCATGATCACCATCGGCACGGACGTCGAGACGACCCGCGCGGCGCTGGCACTGGCCGAGGGCGAGCGTGGCGTGTGGGCAACGGCCGGCGTGCACCCGCACGACGCCGCGGAAAGCGACGAGACGGCCCAGGCGGAGGTGGAGCGACTCGCCGCCGACCCGCGCGTGGTCGCCATCGGAGAGATCGGGCTCGACTTCTTTCGCACTCTCTCGCCGCGGGAGACGCAGGAGCGTGTGCTGCGGCGGTTCGTGGCGGTCGCGCGGCGGCTGGGCAAGCCGGTGGTCGTCCACTGCCGTGACGCGCACGACGCGGCGCTGGCCATCCTGGGCGAGGAGCAGGTGGCGGACGTCGGCGGGATCATGCACTGCTTCTCGGGCGACGTCGGCATCGCCCGCCGCTGCCTCGATCTCGGCCTGCTGATCTCGCTCGCCGGTCCCGTCACGTATCCGAATGCGCGTGCGCTGCCCGACGTCGCGCGGTTCGTGCCGGCCGACCGCCTCGTGGTCGAGACCGACTGTCCGTTCCTGCCGCCGCAGGGCCATCGCGGCAAGCGCAACGAGCCCGCCCACCTCGCCATCACCGTCGCCCGGGTGGCCGAGCTGCGCGGCGAGCCGCTCGCGGAGCTCGCCGCGCGCACGACCGACAATGCGCGGCGCCTCTTCCGCGTCGACTGAGCCGTGACGCTGCGCGATCTGAAGTTCTTCCTGCGCGGCCGCCTCAACCAGGCGATCAGTCGGCTGCTCACGCGGCGCGCGGGCCCGCCGCCGACGTTCACGCCGGCGCCGCTCGAGTCCGTGCTGGCCGGTCCGCGCACGCCGCTCGCCCTCACGCGGCTCCTGGAGTCACGCGACAACGCCGCGCGCGAGGCGGCCGTCGCCCGCTATCTGACCGAGCGTGGCGTGCCGTTCTCCCGCCATCGCTTCGCGACCTTCGAGGGGCGTGGCGAGAACTTCGCCGTCGAGGTCGGCGGCGGCGAGCGCGTGCTGGTGCTCATCGCGCACCACGACGCGGTGCCCGCGAGCCCGGGCGCCAACGACAACGCCGCCTCGGTCGCCATCCTCCTGACGCTGCTCGAGCGGCTGACCGTCGCGCCGCCGTCGCGGCTGCGCGTTCGCCTGCTGTTCCCGGCGTGCGAGGAGCTCGGCTATCTCGGCGCGCGCGCGTATGTGCGCGCGACGCCGCCGGCGGGCGTCGTCGGCGCCCTGAGCCTCGAGCTGTGCGGCATCGGCGACACGCCGGCGATCTGGGATGCCACGACGGCGACCCCGTTTCTCTCGACGGTCCGCGCCGCGTTCGAATCGCTCGGCCTCCGCGCGGACGAGAGCTATCACGTTGTCGGCAAGATCCCCGTGTTCGGCAGCGACCATCGCGCCTTCGCCGACGTCGGCGTCCCGGCGTATGGTCTCAGCGTGGTGCCGGCGGCCCAGGCGGAGGCGCTTCGTCAGTTCGTGCTGAGCCCCGTCAAGAGCGCGATCTCCGCCGTGCAGCGCCGGCCGGTACCCTTCGACACCTACCACACGCGGCGCGACGCGCTGGCGACCGTGGACGGCGCCGCGCTCGACATGGTGGTGCGATCGCTCGAGACGGTGGTGGCCGCGGCGAGCTAGACCGCCAGGAGCTGGCGACTGCGGTCGGCGTCGGATTGGGGGACGAGCAGCGTCACCTCGCCCTGGGCGCCGACGGTGAACGGATGCACGGAGTGCGCGATGCGCGAGCGCACGACCACCGGGATGCCCTCGCTCTCGAACAGGCCCTTGACGACCAGCGCCTCGCGCTGGTCGCAGCGGTGCACCTCCACGAGCGCGCGCTCGTCGCGCGGCGCGGGCGCGGGCCGGACCGGGAACGGGATGACCTTGCCGGGCATGTCCTGGATCATAGCGTAACCCGGCGTACAATCGGCCCAGCAGCCAGGAGGTGGCCCGTGGACAAGTACGAGTACTTCAGCGGCCTCCCCGAAGTGGGCATCGTGCCGCGCGCGCCGCACGCCGGGCCCCTGCTGCGGCACATCTACGAGCAGGAGCACGGGCGCGGCGGCTTCGCCGGCAAGGTCGCCCACACGTATCATCTCTATCCACCGACGAACTGGCTGCCGGGCGAGACACGCGCGCTACCGGACTGGGCGCCGGCGTGGGAGTCGCCGCTCGGCCCCATCGGTGGCACGCACCTGCTGCTCGACGTGGCGCCCGCCGAGCCGGCGCGCGACGTCTACCGCGGCATGGCGCGGATCGTGGCCAACGAGACGGCCGCCATGAACGTCACCGCGCCGGCGGCGCCGATGGACTATTTCTTCGAGCACCACTCGGCGACGTGCGTGTACTTCGTGCACGCCGGCCGCGGCACGCTGGAGACGACGTTCGGGCCGATCGAGTACCGCAAGGGCGACTTCCTCGTCATCCCGAAGGGGATCGCGCATCGCTTCGAGCTCGGCCCCGGCCGCCACTACTACTGGATGTACGAGTCGTTCGCCGGCGATCCGGAGAAGGCGGAGTCGCCGGGCACCGGGCGGTTCATCACGCACAGCGAGAGCGACTACCGGTATCCGCGCTCGCTCGACACGCGCAACGAGGCGGGGCGCTTCGAGATCGTGGCCAAGGTGGGCGACGTCTACACGCGTCGCGTGCATCCGACGCACCCCTTCGACGTGGTGGGCTGGCGCGGCGATTACCTGCCGTACCGGTTTGCCGTCGAGGACGTGCGCCCGCTCACGGCCGACCGCTCGCACGTGCCCCCCTCCGGCCACACCGTGTTCACGCTGCCCGGCTGCTATCTCTGCGTGTTCACCGTCCGCTCGGTGGAGAAGGAAGCCATGTGGCTGCCGTTCTTCCATCGCAACTTCGATTACCTGGAGACGCTGGGCTACCACTTCGGTGACTTCTTCAGCGGCGGCGGCGTGGTCGGCCCGGGCATGGTAACGCTCCATCCCGTCGGCCTGCCCCACGGCCCCAAGCCGCGCGCGCTCGAGAAGTTCCTCGACGGCCGCCATCCCGCCGTCCACAACGAGGTCGCCGTGATGGCCGACTTCGCGAATCCGACGCGCGTCTCGGCGTGGGCGCTCGGCCTCCGGCGCGCCGACTACATGGACACGTGGAGCGGCTACACGACGGAGCCGCGGTTCACCTGGCGTGCCGATCGCCTGGACGACGTCCGGCGCACGGCCGAGCGGCTCGCCGATGCCCGCGACACGCTGCGCCCGCCCGACGGAGACTGAGCTGGGCGCGCCGCCGATCGACGCGGCGCGGGACCGCGAGGTGGCCGCCACCTTCGACCTGCGCGCGCTGCCGGACGCGTTCTACGACGACCCGTTTCCGACGTACCATGCGCTCCGGCGTGCGGATCCCGTCCATCGCTGTCCGGATGGCTCGATCTTTCTCACGCGCTACGCCGATGTCGCGACCGTCTACCAGGATCACCAGCGGTTCGTCTCCGACAAGCGCCTGGAGTTCGCACCGAAGTTCGGTGACACGCCGCTCTACGAGCACCACACGACCAGCGTGGTCTTCCGCGATCCGCCCGATCACACCCGGATCCGCCGGCTCTTCGCGCCGGCCTTCACGCCGCGCGCGCTGGCGGAGCTCGAGCCCCGCATCGAGCGGCTCGTCGACGCGCTGCTCGACGCCGCCGCCGCCCGGGGCGGCATGGACGTCGTCGATGATTTCGCCGCAGCGGTGCCGGTGCAGCTCATCGGCGACATGCTCGGCATCCCCGGCGACGAGCGTGGGCCGCTGCGCGGCTGGTCCCTGGCCATCCTCGGCGCGCTGGAGCCGGCGCCGAGCGCCCGCCAGCTCGAGGCCGGCAACGCTGCCGTGGAGGCGTGCAAGGATTACTTGCGGCGGCTGATCGCCACACGGCGCCGCCGGCCGAGCACCGACCCCGGCGAGATCTTGAGCGCGCTGATCGCCGCCGAGGACGCGGGCGATCGACTGACGGAGGTGGAGCTCCTCCATCAGTGCATCTTCCTTCTGAACGCCGGCCACGAGACGACGACGAACCTAATCGCCAACGCCGTGCTCACGCTGCTCGAGCACCCGGACGCGGCCGCCCGTCTTCGCGCCGAGCCGAGCCTGATCGGCACCGCCGTCGATGAATTTCTCCGCTACGAGAGTCCCAATCAGCTCGGCAATCGCCGCGTGGTCGACTCGGCGGTGATCGCCGGCGTCCCGCTGCAGCGCGACACGCTGATCACGCTCGGCATCGGGGCCGCGAACCGCGATCCCGCGCAGTTTCCCGAGCCCGATTGCGTCGATCTCGGGCGCACACCCAATCGGCACCTGGCGTTCGTCACCGGCATCCACGCCTGCGCCGGCATGTGGCTGGCGCGCATGGAGGGCCGCGTGGCCATCGCCCGGCTCGCCGGCCGCTTCCCCGCGCTGCGCCTGGCCGGCGCGCCCGTCCGCGGGCGCCGGGCGCGGTTCCGGACGCTCGTCTCGCTTCCGGTCGCCGTCGGCTAGGCCCGCGTCGCCGGGTTGGGCGAGAGGTCGCGCGCGGCGGGAAGGCCGGGCGACGAGGCGGCGGCGCGGACGCCGCGGACGATGGCCTGGGCGACGACGTCGGCCGCCGCCAGACCGAGCCGCGTGACGTCGGCGGGCGTCTCTCCGACCGAGAGCGCGAAGAGCGTGTCGCCGTCGAAGGCGGTGTGCGGCGGCGACAATGCCCGGGCGAAGCCGGTCATCGCGAGGCTCGCGACCTTCGCGCACTCGACCTTGCTGAGGCGGGCGTCGGTGGCGACGACGCCGATCGTGGTGTGTTGCGGGGCCGCGAACCGCCCGAGGGCACCGTGGCCGGTGCGGAGGGCGCGCGCCGTGTCGACGAGGCGCGTACCGTCGGCGGTGTCGCGCGCGCCGGCGACGAGCGCGCCCGTCGCGGGATCGCGAACGTCGCCGACGGCGTTCACCGCGACCAGCGCGCCGACCACGATGTCCTCGAGGCGCGTGCTCGCCGTGCCGATTCCGCCGCGCATGGCGCGGGCGATGCCATGGAGCTTTCCCACGGTGGCGCCGGTGCCGGCGCCGACGCTTCCCTCGTGCAACGGTCCCGTCGTCGCGCGCGCCGCGGCGGCATAGCCCATCTCGCGTGTCGGGCGAATCGTGCCGTCGCCGACGTTCAGGTCGAAGAGGAACGCCCCCGGAACGTGGGGGATGCTGACCGGGCCGGCGGCGAAGCCGACGCCGTGCTCCTCGAGCCAGCGCATGACGCCCCACACCGCCTCGCCGCCGAAGCGGCTGCCGCCGCCGAGCACGATGCCGTTCACCGTCGGCACCAGGTGCTGGGCATCGAGATAATCGAGGCCGAGCACGTCGTTGGCGCCGCCGCGCAGCTCGACGCCGCACGTCGCCGGCCGATCGCAGAGGACGACGGTCACGCCGGTGAGCGCCACCGGATCGTCGGCGTGGCCGACGCGGACGCCGGCCACGTCGGTGATCACGGGCGACGGCTCACGTCGGCAGCGCTGAGCCGGCCGGCGGCCACCTCGCCGGCCAGCTCCATGCCGCGCCGGGCGAGCCCGGCCGGGAACGGCTGTCCCCGCACGTCGCGCGCGAGGTCGCGCAGCGCGGCCGCCGCGGCGGCGGCGATGGCGGCCGGCTCGGGGCGGTCGGTCACCGCGAACACGAACGCCATCTCTTCCAGTCGCCGCGCCCAGCGTTGCCGCACCTCGGCCGTGAACTCGCGCTCGACGATCCGCTCGACGATGGCCGCCTCGCGCTCGGCCTTGATGCGATCGGAGACGACGAGGCGGCTCTCGCGCGTCTGCAGCAGCTCGAGCGACTCGGACTGCACGGACTCGGGATCGACGAACCACGACGCGAGCTCCGGCAGCCCGAGGAGCTCCGAGACGCGGTCGAGGAGGGTGGGATCCGCGGGTGTGGCTGTACGGCGCGTGGCCTCGGCCTCGGCATGCTCGAACGCGGGCTGCCAGCGGGCAAAGCCGGCGGGCGGCGTGGTGCCGAGGCTCGCGTGCAGCGCGAGCGCCGCGTGCACGGCCGCCACCGCGCGCGGCGGCGCGACCTCGATCCATGGCAGCTTCTGATTCGCGCGGAGCGCAGCCAGCTCCGTGTCCAGACGCTTTCGCGTGATCTCGCCGCCGGCGACCTCGAGGATGCCGACAGTATCGTTGAGGATGAGCGAGCAGAGCGCGGTGCCGCCGAAGCCGCCCTCGAAGACGATCCACACCGCCCGAGAGCCCGTGCCGTCGATGCCCGACAGCCACGCCCGTGCCGGCCGTTCGGCGCGCCGTCCGACCACGGGCCGGGCCGCCGCGCGTGGCGGCGGCGTCACGCCCTTCTGCGCGAGACGGTAGAGCGCCCGCCGGGCGACGCGCCGCACGCCGCGCGCGGCCGGGTCGTCGGCGAGCGCCTCGATGACGGGCAGCGCAGTCGCGCCGTGCGCGGCGGCGAAGTCCCGCAGGGCGACATCGGCCGCACCCTCCGGCGCGCCGACGAGCGTGGCGAGGGTCGTGGCGAGCGGGGCTCCCGCCAGCGCCGCCTCGAGAGCGGCGCGGCAGGCGGCCGCGGCCTCGGTCATGCGAAGAAGGGCAGGGTGGGCGCGGTGCGGAAGTGCACGCGCCGCGCGTAGTCGAGCGCGCGCGCGTACCCCTCGAAGCGATCGGCGAGCCGGCCGAACAACGGTCCACCGGCGGCGCGGATCGGACGCGCGCTCGCGCGGTCGTGCTCGGAGACGAAGCGGTACGCGCGCTGGCCCTGCGTCACGTAGTAGCCGGTCGAGGCCAGCTGCTCGACGCGCTCGCGGAAGACGCCGAGCATGAAGAGCGTGTAGTCGCCGATGTGCCGGCGCACGGTCACCTCGCGCTCGGGCACGAAGGACGGATCCTGCCAGAGGGCCTGGGCCTCGAGCAGCAGATCGACGACGCACTCCAGCCGCTGGCCGGTGATGCCGCGCGGAAAGAGCTGCTCGGTGCGGGCGAAACGGGTCAGAAGGTCAGCCAGATAGGTGGCCACCCCTTCATCGTGGAGGGCCAGATCGCGGAAGCTCGCTCGGAGCGCGCCGTCGAAGAAGCGCCGAAGCTCCACGAGCAAATCATAACAAACTTGGCTAGAATTCCCGCGTCGTGGCTGACGCTACGAAACTTCGGTTGCCGTGGCTGCTCGTCATCGCGAGCCTCGTCCTGGCCGCCCTCCTCGGGTACACGCTCTTCGTGGGATATCTGCCCGCCAAGCAACGCATCGCGGGCCTCGAGCGCGAGCTCAAGGACGTCTATGCGCGCGAGGCGGACCTGGACACCAGACAGGCGCAGCGCGACCGGCAGCTGCAAACGGTCGTCGCCGAGCGCGATGCGCTCGCGCAGCGGGTGGTCGAGCTCGAGCGCGACCTCGCGGCCGCGCGCGGTCGCCGTCCGGCACCATGAGCCGCAAGCCGCCGCGTCCGGCCAGCTCCGACGACGCCGACCCGCGGCACCGCTGGGACCGCCCGTTGCAGGCGCCCGGACACATGCAGGTCGACTTCGAGGAGCGCGTCGATTTCCGCCGGCTTCATGCCTATCGCCTTGCCCGCGCCCGCCAAGCCCTGTCACGCTCCGGCCTCGGTGCCGTCCTGGTGTTCGACCAGTACAACATCCGTTATCTCTCCGGCACCGTCATCGGGGAGTGGGCGCGGGACAAGCTGACGCGCTGGTGTCTGCTGACCGGCAACGGTGAGCCGTGGGTGTGGGACTTCGGCTCCGCCGCGCGCCATCACAAGCTCTACGCGCCGTGGATTCCCGAGAAGCAGTCGCTGGCGGGACTGGTTGGTCTGCGCGGCGCCGTGTCGCCGAAGGCGGGACTCTTCAAGAAAGCCGCGCAGGAGATTCGCGACATCCTCAAGGCGGAAGGCGTGGGCGACTTGCCGCTCGGCATCGACGTCGTGGAACCGCCCTTCCTCTTTGCCCTGCAGGAGCTCGGTCTCGTGGTGCGTGACGGACAGCAGGTGCTGCTCGACGCGCGCATGCTCAAGAGCCAGGACGAGCTGACGCTGCTCAACATGGCCGCGGCCATGGTGGACGGCGTCTATCAGGACATCTTCGAGGCGCTCAAGCCCGGCGTGCGGGAGAACGAGATCGTCGCGCTCGCCAACCAGCGCCTCTACGAGATGGGCGCCGACAACGTCGAGGCCATCAACGCGATCTCTGGGGAGCGCTGCAATCCGCATCCCCACAACTTCACCGACCGCCTCATCCGGCCGGGCGACCAGGCGTTCTTCGACATCATCATGTCCTTCGTCGGCTATCGAACCTGCTATTACCGCACGTTCAGCGTGGGCAAGGCGACGCGGCCCCAGCTGACCGCCTACAAGAAGGCCCGCGAGTGGATGGACGAGGCCATCGCCCTGATCAAGCCGGGCGTGATGACGGACAAGATCGCGCGCGCGTTTCCGAAGGCGACGGACATCGGGTTCGAGACGGAGATGGCCGCCTTCGGCCTGAACTTTTGCCACGGCATCGGCCTCGGGCTGCACGAGCGTCCGATCATCAGCCGGTTGAACTCCTTCGATGACCCGATGGAGCTGCAGGCGGGCATGATGTTCGCCGTCGAGACGTATTGCCCCGCCACCGACGGCGTCTCGGCCGCGCGCATCGAGGAGGAAGTCATCGTCACGCCGGCCGGTGCTGCGATCATCACGCTCTTCCCCGCCGACGAGCTGCCGATCGCCAGCCGCTACTAGGGAGGCTCCGCATGCGGATCGTCGTGTTGTCGCTCGCGCTGTTGGCTCTCGGCGGTGTCCTGGCCGCGGACCTCTCGGCACAGGCCACGGGCCCCATCAAGATCGGCTTCGTCTCGCCGCTCTCGGGCGCCATCGCGGCTGCGGGAAAGGACATGTACAGCGGCTGCGAGCTCTACTGGCAGGAGACGGGCTTTCAGGTGGCCGGACGAAAGATCGAGATCACGCTGGAGGACAACGAAGGACTGCCGGCCGCCGCGCTGACGAAGGCGCGCAAGCTGGTCGAGAGCGACAAGGTCCACGTGCTGATGGGCGTGATCCTGTCCAACGTCGCCTATGCGCTGGTCCCGTACGTGGAGGCACAGGGCATCCCGACCATGTACCCGATCAACTCCGCGGACGATCTCACGCAGCGGCGCCGGCCCAAGTGGCTCGTGCGGACGGGCTTCTCCGCCGGCGGCAACATGCACCCGTTCGGCGAGTACGCGGCGAAGACGCTTGGCTACAAACGCATCGTCACCGTCGGCCTCGACTACGCGTTCGGCTGGGAGACGGTGGGCGGCTTCCACAAATCGTTCGAGGACAACGGCGGCCAGGTGGTGCAGAAGATCTGGGTGCCGCTCAACATCCAGGACTACGCGCCCTATCTGAGCCAGGTCCGCAAGGATGCCGACGCGGTGTTCGTGAACGCGCTGGGCCGGTGGACGCTGCTGTTTGCCAAGGCGTACTCGGACAGCGGGCTCAAGGGCAAGCTGCCGCTGCTCGCGGGTGGGACGTACAGCGACGAGCACGTGCTGCCGCAGATGGGCGATGAGTCGCTCGGCGTCATCAGCGCCCACCACTATTCGGCGGCCCTCGAGACGCCGGCCAACCGTCGCTTCCGCACCGCCTTCGAGAAGGCCTACCACCGCGTGCCTTCGTTCTACTCGGAGAACTGCTACACGGGCGCGCGCCTGCTGAGCGAGGCGATCAAGGCCATCGGTGGCCGGGTGGAGGACCGCCCGGCGCTCATGGGCGCGCTGCGCACGGTCGAGGTCGGTGACGCGCCGCGCGGCCCCGTCAAGATGGATCCCTACGGCAATCCCACGCAGAACATCTACATCCGGAAGGTCGAGCGGGTGAACGGAGTGCTCCAGAACACCATCGTCTTCACCTATCCCGGTGTCAGCCAGTTCTGGAAGTACAATCCGGACGAATTCCTGAAGCAGCCGGTGTACTCGCGCGAGTTTCCGCCGTGCCGGCACTGCTGAGGTGACCATGAAGCCGATCTCCGCCGACTCCCACGTCACCGAGCCCCCGGACACGTATGTCGACCGCATCGACCATCACTTCAAGGATCGCGCGCCGCACATGGTGCGCGACCCGAAGCGCGGCGATCTCTTCGTCATCGAGGGACTGGAGAAGCCGATCCCGATGGGGCTGATCGCCGCCGCCGGCAAGAGCGCCGAGGAGCTGGCGATGTTCGACGCGCGCTTCGAGGATATGCACCGCGGTGGCTGGGATCCCGAGGCGCGGCTCGCCGATCAGGATCGCGACGGCGTGGGCGCCGAGGTGCTCTATCCCACCGTCGGCATGCTGCTGTGCAATCATCCCGACTTCGACTACAAGCACGCCTGCTTCCAGGCGTACAACACGTGGATCGCCGAATACTGCGCCGCGCATTCCGAGCGACTGCTCGGCATCGGGCAGACGGCGATGCGGTCGGTCGCCGACGGCATCGCGGATCTCGAGCGCATCAAGGCTCTCGGCCTGCGCGGCGTCATGATGCCCGGCAACCCCGCGGTGGCGGACTACGACGACCCGATGTACGGGCCGTTCTACGAGGCGGCCGCCGACCTCGGTCTCCCGCTGAGTTTCCACATCCTCACCAGCGCCGGCGACCAGCGACGCACGCGCGGGCCGCGCCTCAACGCGTTCATGGCCATCATCCGCGGCTGCCAGGACATCATCGGCACCTTCATCTTCGGTGGCGTCTTCGAGCGCCACCCACGGCTCAAGCTCGTGTGCGTCGAGGCCGACGCGGGCTGGGTCCCGCACTTCATGTACCGCATGGATCACGCGTATGACCGCCACCGCTACTGGCTGCCGTCGGGGACGCTCACCCGCAAGCCGAGCGACTACTTCTCCGACCACGTCTACACGACGTTCCAGGACGACTGGGTCGCCTTCAAGGTGAGCGGCCTCTGCAACGTCCGTCGCCTGCTGTGGGCGAACGACTTTCCGCACAGCGACTCCACGTGGCCGAACTCGCAGGCCCTGCTGGCCCTCCACGCGGCGCACCTGAGCGATAGCGACCGTGCGCGGATCCTGCACGACAACGTGGTGGAGCTCTACGGCCTCCGCGGGTGACGACTGGCCGCGACTGCATGCTCTGCCGGGCGGAGCGCATCACGCCCTGGTATCACGAGGACGAGGTCTGCTGGATCGCCGAGTGCGACATCTGCGCCGTCCCCATGGTCGTCTGGCGCTCGCACGGTGTCACGCCGCCTGCGGCCGATCGCGAGCACATGCTCGCGCGTCTTCGCGACGTCGCGCGCGTCCAGGTCGGCGTCTACTGGCTCGACGATCACATGCGCAACATCCCTGACCACTGGCACGCGCACGCGCGCCCCGAAGGCGGCTTCTTCGGCCGCTGACCTTCGGCCCGCCGCAACGCCGAGCCGCGGTCGCGGCCGTCTGTTTTCCTCAGCCTTTCGGGAGACCGAGGACGCGTTCGCCGATGATGTTGCGCTGGATCTCGCTGGTGCCGGCGGAGATCGTGTACTGGCGGGCGGCGATGAGGCGGTTGAACCACCGGGGGGCGTCGGGGACGGTCTCGGTCGCGCGATTGACCAGGGCATGCATACCGAGCAGCTCGCCGGCGGCATCGGCGATGCGCACGCCGAGCTCCGAGCCGGAGAGCTTCAGCACGGAGCCTTCGGGGCCGGGGGCGTCGCCGCGGAGCTGGCGCGTCAGGTTGCGATAGCGCGTGTAGCGCATGGCCTGACAGTCGATGAAGAGCTGGGCCAGGCGCTGGCGGATGCGCGGGTCATCCCAGGCGGCGCCGCCATTGACGCGCAGCCGCCGGGCGACGGCGATGAGGCCGGCGACCTGGCCGATCGGATTGCGGGCGCCGGTCGAGTGACGCTCGTACATCAGGGTCGTGGTCGAGACTTTCCAGCCGTGGTTCAACGGGCCCAGTAGCTGTGACTTCGGCACCATCACGTCCGAGAAGAACACCTCGTTGAAGTGCGGATGCCCTGTCATGAGGACCAGCGGACGCACGGTGATGCCGGGGCTGCTCATCGGCACCAGGAAGGCGGAGATGCCCTGGTGCTTCGGCACGTCGGGGTTCGTGCGGGCGAGCAGGAAAATCCAGTGCGCGTACTGTGCGCCGGACGTCCACACTTTCTGCCCGTTGACGACGAAGTGATCGCCGCGATCCACGGCGCGCGTGGCGAGGCTCGCGAGGTCGGAGCCCGCGCCAGGCTCGGAGAAGCCCTGACACCAGACCTCGTCGCCGCTGAGGATCGAGGCCAGATGACGTTGCCGCTGGGCGTCGGTCCCCCAGTGGATGATCGTCGGGCCGATCAGATTCAGGCCCATGTTGCCGGGCAGCACCGGCGCGCGCGCGGCCGTGTACTCCTCGTCCCAGATGACGCGCTCGATCAGCGTGGCCGCCCGGCCGCCGTATTCCTTCGGCCAGTTGATGCCGACCCAGCCGGCGGCGTGCATGGTCTTCTGCCACGCGCGCCGGCGCTCGAACGTCTCGCGATCGCTCGCCACGCGGTCGTCGGCGGCGTCGTCGAGACACAGCTCGGGCGGCAGGTTGGCTGCGAGCCAGCCGCGGAACGCCGTGCGGAACGCCTCGTGCTCGGGCGCGTATTCGAAGTCCATCGTGATGCCCTCAGTGGTTCGGGGACGCCGGCAGCCCGCTCAAGCCCGCCAGCACGTCGAAGACGCTTGCGAAGTCCCGCGCGCCGAGCCCGAGGCCGCGGGCGGCGGTGAGCCATTCTTGAGCGAGCGCCGTGGCCGGCAGCATGACGCCGCTGGCGTGCGCCTGGTCGAGGGCGAGCTGCACGTCCTTCTGCATCATCCCGACGCTGAACCACGCGTCTCGTGGCATCGTGCCGACCACGAACGGCCCGCGATATCGGAGCATCGGAGAGGCCACCACCGACTTGAGCAGCGCCTCGACGGCGGTGGCGCGCGCGACGCCGGCCTTCTCGGCGAGCAGCACGGCCTCGCTGAAGGCGAGGATCTGCACGGCGAGGCCGAGGTTGGTAGCGATCTTCATGGTCTTCGCGATGCCGAGGGGCCCGACGTGCGTCAGACCACCGGAACCCATCACCGCGAGATAGGGCTTCACGCGCTCGAGGATGCCCGCATCGCCGCCGATCACAATGGACGCCTCGCCGCGCTCGACGCTGATGGTGCTGCCGGAGACCGGCGCGTCGAGCATGGCCGCGCCCGTGCGCGCGACGGCGGCGCCGAGCTCGCGGGTGATGGCGGGACTCACGGTGCTCATCTCGACGAAGACGGTGCCGCGGCCGAGGCCGGCCAGGATGCCGTCGGCGCCCAGGGCGACCGCGCGAAGCGCGGCGTCGTTCGTGACCATGCTGAAGACGGCGACGGCGCCCTCGGCCGTCTCGCGCGGGGTGGCGGCGACCTTGAGACCGGCGGACTCCAGTGCGCGCGCCTTGTCGGGCGTCCGGTTGTAGCCGGTCACCGTGTGTCCGGCCTCGAGGAGGCGGCGAGCCAGGCGGCTGCCCATGGCGCCGAGGCCGACGAAGCCGAGCGCGGCCATCAGTGGCCGTCGGTGACGGCGATGGCGCTGATCTCGAGCTTGCAGCGCGCGTGCGTGGCCAGCCGGGAGACCTCGACGGTGGTCGTCGTCGGCAGATGTCCTTGGAGATATTCCGCCCACACGCGATTCAGGTCGTCCTGCTCCTCGACGTCGGTGAGAAAGCGCGTGGCCGACACGAGGTCCCCGAGGCCGCAGCCCGCGGCCTCGAGCGTCCGCTTCAGGTTCTCCATGGCCAGCACCGCCTGCTCGCGCATCGTGGCGGGCAGGTCGAACTCCTCCTCGCGGTGCGGGTGACTGTGGTAGACGGCGGCCGCCGTCACGCCGGACAGGAACACGAGCGCGCCGCGACGGACCACGATGCCGGGCGCGTACGGCATGTGGACGTCGGTGCGCCGATCGGCGTGGTGCACGACGGCGAAGTCCTTCGCCATCACTCCTCCAGCAGCTTGAGCACGCGCTCGTTCACCTCGCGGGTGCCGAGCGAGATCCGCAGGTGGCCGGGGAAGCCGACGGCGGCGCCGTCGCGCACGAGGATGCCGCCCCGCGCGAGCTGCTCGCGCGCGCGCCGGGGATCGGGCACACGGACGAGCAGGAAGTTGGCCTGTGACGGTGAGCACGTGATGCCGCGCTCGGCGAGGCCGGCCATGACGAACCGCCGCTCCTCCAGCACGAGCGCGCGCGTGCGGGCCGCATGCTCCGCGTCGCCGAGCGCGGCCAGCGCCGCCACCTGCCCCAGACGGTTCACGTTGTAGGGCGCGCGGACGCGGTTGAGCCGGTCCATCGTCTCCAGCGAGCCGAGCGCGTAGCCCACGCGAAGGCCGGCGAGGCCGGCGATCTTCGAGAAGGTCCGGAGCACGAGGAGCCGCGGGTGATGGGCGAGCAGTGTCACGCCATCCGGATAATCGGGGTCATCGACGAAGTCGTGATACGCCTCGTCGAGGACGATGAGCGGCGGATCGCCGCCCAGCGCCTCGAGAAACGCGAGGAGCGCGCGTCGCGGAATGATGGTGGCCGCCGGATTGTGCGGCGAGCAGAGGAAGACGGCCTTTGTGCGCGGCGTGACCCGTCGCCGCATGTCCTCGAGGTCCGTGTCATAGCCGGCGAGCGGGCTGTGGACCACGCGCGCGCCAGCGATGGTCGCGCCCGTCGCGTACGGCTCGAAGGACGGCTGCGGCATCACGACCTCGTCGCCGGGCTCGAAGGCGGCCAGCGCGATGAGGGTGATGAGCTCGTCGGCGCCGTTGCCGATCACGATCTGCGCGGGGGCGAGCCCGAGCTGACGACCGAGCGCCTCGCGCAGCGCAGTACTGCCGCCATCGGGGTAGAGATGCACGTGCGGCGCCTCGCGCCGCAGCGCGTCGATCACGCGCGGCGATGGCCCCAGCGGGTGCTCGTTCGCGGAGAGCCGGACGAGCTCCGCGACGCCGAGCTCGGCCGCGAGCGCCTCGAGCGGCTTGCCGGCCTCGTAGGGCGTGACGGAATCGAGCGCGGCGCGCCACAGCTTTCGCACCGGCGTATTGTAGCCGACCCTCCTGCTGCTCCAGCGCCGGCTCGTCCGTGAGCGCGCGCGTGCGGTGGGGCGTCGCCGCGTGCTGGTCCCTCTCGGCGGCGCCGATGCCTCACGCTAACTCTGCGTCTGCTTTGACATTAATCGCGCGGCGCTGGTACGCTCGGTGCGTCATGCCGCCCGAGCTGTATCGCCGGGCCCGGCGCGCCGAGGCCGGGGCACAACGCGCCGACGACCGCCGCCGGCTTCGTCTCGAATTCTTTCGCGCGGCGCTCGCCGATGGTCTCGTCGCCCTCAAGGAGCGTCACGCCGGCGGCGAGTCGGGCGGCGACTCCGTGCGGGCGCACGCCGGCTTCATGGACGAGCTGGTCCAGACGATCGTGCGCTTCGTCGGCGAGGGGGCCGAGAAGGCCGGGCTGACGCCCACGCCGCTAATGGTCGTCGCGCTCGGCGGGTATGGACGCGGGGAGCTCCATCCCTCGAGCGACATCGACGTCATGGTCGTCTACGACGGCGAGCTCTCCCCGTACGTGCAGCGGGTGATGCAGGAGCTGCTCTACACGCTCTGGGATCTCGGGCTACAAGTCGGCCACAGCCTGCGCTCGCTCGGCGACTGCGTCGCCATGGCGCGCACCGATTTTCCGAGCCGCACCTCGATGCAGCAGGCGCGGCTCGTGGTCGGTGACCGGAAGCTCTTCCAGCGCTTCGGGCGTGTCCTGCGGGACAACGTCTACCGGCACGACTTCGAGCAGTTCCTGGCCACCACGCTGGCCGAGCGCGAGCAGCGCTATCGCAAGCACGGCGCCTCCCCGTACACGGGCGAGCCGAACGTCAAGGAGTCGGCGGGCGGGTTGCGCGACATGCACACCGCGATGTGGCTGGGGGCCGCCAAGTTCGGCGCCCGCACGCTGCGCGAGCTCTGCGACAAGGGGCTGATCACGCCGCGTGAGCAGGAAACCGCCGACCACGCCCTCACGTTCCTCTGGCGGGTCCGCAACGAGCTCCACTTCTTCTCCGGGCACAAGAACGACGTGCTCGGGCGTGAGCTGCAGCCGCGGATCGCCAAGAACCTCGGCTACGAGAACGAGGGAGAGACGCTCGGCGTCGAGCGCTTCATGCGCGACTACTACCTGAATGCCCGCGCCATCCACCGGGTGTCGCGCCGGCTGATCGCCCGCTGCCAGGAGACGCTGTCCGCGCGCGGCTCACCGGAAGGCCGGCAGCGCCAGCAGGCGCTCGCCGACGGCCTCGTGTTCTTCGATGGCCGGCTGCACCGTGCCGATCGTGACCCGCAAGTGCTGCGACACGATCCGACGCGGGTGATGAAGGTCTTCTGGCATCTCCATCGCCTCGGCTGCGAGCTGTCGCTCGGACTCGAGCGCACGCTCGAGGAGTCGCTCGACGTGGTGGACGAACGGTTCCAGCGCTCGCCGGACGTGCGCGACCTGTTTCTCGACATCTGCCGGACCTGGGGGCGGGTGGCGCTGACCTTCTCGGTGATGCACGAGCTCGGTCTGCTCGGCCGCTATCTGCCCGAGTTCGGCGGTCTCACGTGTCTCGTGCAGTACGACGTCTACCACAAGTTCACCGCCGACCAGCACTCGCTGCTCGCGGTCGAGCATCTGGAGGCGCTCGCGCCCGGCCAGTCCTCGGAGTCCGAGGGCGCCGCCCAGGTCTTCAACGAGGTCGACAAGCCCGAGCTGCTGATGCTCGGGATGCTGCTCCACGACATCGGCAAGGCCAGGGGCCACGGCCACGTGGCGAAAGGCATCCCCCTCGTGCGTGAGCTGACCACGCGCATCGGGCTGCCGCCCGAGGACGCGGGCATGGTCGAGTTCCTCGTCGCGCATCACCTGACGATGTCCCACGTGGCGCAGCGGCGCGACATCGACGATCCGAAGACGATCGAGACGTTCGCGGAGACGGTGGGAGATCCGCAGCGGCTGCGGATGCTCTATCTCCTGACCTACGCCGACATGCGCGCGGTCGGGCCCGGCGTGCTGACCGGCTGGCAGGCGCGCATCCTGCATGAGCTCTACGCGCGCACGCTGTCGCGGCTCACGGGCGGCCGTCTCGAGAAGCCGAACCGCACCGCCCTCGGCGAGCGCCTCTTCGAGGCGCTCCGCGGGGACGTCACGCGGCAGGCGGTGAAGGCGCACCTCGCGATGGTGCAGGATCGCTATCTCGGACAGACAAGCGTGCAGCGGATGGCCGCGCACCTGCGCTTGATCGCGCGCCTCGAGTCCGGCGCGCCGCTCGCGACCGAGCTGTTCCACCATCCCGATCTCGGCTCCTCGGATCTCGTGGTCGTCACCCGCGACGTGCCCGGGCTCTTCGCGGTGATCGCGGGCGCGCGTGCCGCGCACGGCGTGAACATCATCTCCGCGCAGATCGCCACCCGCGGCGACGGCGTTGTCATCGATACCTTCCAGGTCAACGACCCGACCGGCGAGGCCCTCACGTCGGCGGCCCAGTGGAGCCGCACGCTCGACGCCCTGACCCGGGTGCTGGCCGGCGAGCAGTCGGTCGAGACGCTGCTCGAGCGGCGTCGGGCGGCCGGGCGGCCGTCGGTGGTGGGCCAGGCGCCGCCGAAGATCGCCATCGACAACCGGCTGTCCGACGAGTACACAGTGATCGAG
>Ga0209382_10001224_pt1 | contig 40934 bp, 31 predicted proteins | sample SoiMetdeltSBSDD5_FD_187599 | JGI IMG/M metagenome (GOLD analysis project Ga0209382, IMG submission 187599) | Bulk soil microbial communities from a Populus tree surrounding site in Tennessee, USA - Soil MetaG P. deltoides SBSDD5 (SPAdes) (version 2) | ecosystem: Environmental > Terrestrial >... | reverse complement strand
CGTGATTGAATCGACAGCTCAATGCCGATCGGCGCAATGCGCGTCTCGCATCGCTCGAGTGCGTGCTCCATCATCTCGCCTGGATTCACGAATTCGACGCGAGTCGTGAGGAGCCCACTGAGCGACGAGGCGGGACCTGGCAGAAGCCTACCGACAGCCGCTCAGGAACCGCGCTGACCTCTTCATGGCTAAGTCTTCGTGTCCTTCGTGCCTCAAAAATCGAACTGCGCACCTAACTTCATGTATCGCGGGTTCGCAATCCTCGTCGGCGTCAGCCATGTGCCACCGGGCACGAACGCGTTGTTGTAGGCGAGGACTGTGTCGTCATTCGTGAGATTGTAGCCGTCGACCGACATGGTGAGCCGCTTCGTGCCGAACCGCAGGACCTTGCTCAGGCGCAGGTCGAAGTTATTGCGCCGTTCGCCATACATCGTGCCGGGCTCAATCAGGTTCACCGTGATATTGGCGCCACCCGAGAGAGGACGGCCGAGCGGCTGCGGGCCTGACGCGATCCACGCATTCGTTGCGACATAGTTCGCGGCAATCTCGGGTCCTGGGTTGCTTTGCCACGTCAGGCTCGCCTGCACGCCGATCTTCGGAACCAGATACGTCGCGAGGCCGGTAGCCGACGTGCGGTATGGTTCCTCTACGCGGCAATACGGGTTGGTCAGGCTGGACAGGAGTCCTCCTGCCGGCACGATTGCCGTGCTCGATGTTCTCTCCGGCACCACCGCACGCACGTCGCAGGCGTCTGTCAGCCGACGCCCGGTGCTCGTCCCCCCTTGCACGGTGAGCCCGAATCCCAGGCGCGCATTGACGGTGACGTCTACTCCCTGCCAGTTGTTGCTCATCTCCTGCCCGGTCACCGATGCGAGCTCGTGGAGATTGCTCACCTGACCGACCTTGTTCGGGTTCAAGTCATAGAGGCCGCTGACGGTATATCCTCCGCCTCCTGGTAATCGCGGATCGAGCGGAGCGGCGATGCCATACGAGGTGTAGTCGGACGCGCTCGTGAGCGTGTTGTCGACCATCGACAAGCTCCCCCACGCGTTGCGGAAGAAGCCGACCGTCAATGCCACACCGGTCGTGAGCTCCTGCTGGACCGACACTCCCGTCGACCAGACGTCCGGGCGGGTTCCCCAACCGGTCACCATTTTGGGGTCGTAGTTGGTGGTGAATACCTCGGTCCCGAAGGATTGATTGGCCATCGGCCCGCAATCGGGCTGCGCCGCTGGGTTCTTGAGATCGCAGCCCGGGCTGTTCGTGAAATTGAAATTGGTCGGATTCAGCCACGGCCGCGTCGTCATCGTCGGAATGCGGAAGATCGGGTTCATGTCCAGCCCGAACAACGAGCTGAGACCTTCCAGGTATCTGCCGGTATTGAATTTGACCGCTGTCTTGCCGTTCCCGAACACATCGTAGGCCACACCCACTCGCGGCGTGATGTCTTTCCAGTCGATCCCTTGAGTCGACTCGTGGGGAAAGGAGACCTGCTTCGGCATGAGGTAGTAATCCGGACCGCCGATCGGATCGGACGTGTAGTGCGTGATGCCGTTGTCAAACCGCAGACCACCCTGTAACGTCAGTCTGTTCCTGGTCCACTGATCCTGTGCATAGAAGTTGACCGGGATGACGTGGCGACCTGTACGAAGCCAGCCTGGGTACGCGAGGTTCTCCGTGATTTGATTCGGCAAGCCGTTGTTGGTCCGCACCTGGATGACGCTGCTGTCGTAGTAGTAATTCTTCGTCGGCGTGCTGAACCCGCCCTGGTAGCCGAATTTCATGTTGTGCGCGCCGCTGACATACGAAAGGGATGCCCGCCACTCGTGCGTCCCGATGTCGCTTTTACTGAACCCGCCGTTCGCAAGTCCGGGATGTCGAGAGATCAGGCCGGGGATCGAGCAACTACAACTTGGGATGTTTCCCGTCTGTTCCAGTTGCTGGATCATCGCCGGGTTGTTGACGCCACCGATACCGCCGATGCGCGGTCCGCCACCGCCACTCTGGTCGTAAACCCCCAGGTACGTCCCAACGCCCGCCTCCGCCAGCAGCTTGTTGTTGATCGTAAACGTCCATGTGAGCTGTTGGATGCGGGACGGTTTGAAACTCGTCAAGCCTGTCCCCTCGGGCGTCTGTGTAGGCGTGCCGCCGCCCTCCTTGCCGATGTAGTTGTGCTGCTCTTGCCAGTAGCCTGCCAGCTTGTGGCGTCGCGAAGCCTGCCACGTGAGGCGCACGATTTCGTGGCGGTCCTGCGTGTCCGTAAAAGCTGGCTGTGAGAGATCGAAGTCCACCGCCCACACGTTCGGGTCGTTGGCGTTCTTGTTGACCCACATGCCGGGGACCGTGCTCTCCGACCCGACCTGGCGGACGGTGACGTAGAACCAGAGCTTGTCCCGGATGATCCGGCCGCCACCCATTGCATCCACGTCGTACAACTTGATTAGTTCCGATGGCGTTCTCAGCCCCTGGTCTTTGAGCGATTGCGTGAAGTTGGAGTCCTGCATCCAGCCTCGCGCTGTGTTGCCGAAGAGGGAGCCACTGAAGGTGTTGCCCCCTTCCCTCGGGATGATGTTGAGGATCACCCCTGCTCCCTCCGCTTCGCCGAGGCCACCCGACGTGTTGATCACCACTTCTTGCGCGCCCGCCGTGTTCAGGAGCTGCCCGCCGGCAGCGGCCTGACCGGTGAAATCCGTGTTCAGCCCGTCGGTCTTTGTTCGTGAACCGTATGTGTTCCCGCCGTGGATGGTCCCGGCCAGGCCCCCCATGCCACCCGCGACGCCACCTGCATCACCGCCGCCGACGGCCACGCCTGCTTGCGACACGTTCAGTCCGGGAATCAACGATTGGAGTCCCGCGGCGTTCCGCGAGCTGGGGATGGCGGCGATAGTGTCATCGCTCAGCGTCTGTTGCACTTTCACGCTTTGGACGTCCACGACCGGTGTTTGCCCGGTGACGGTGACCGTTTCCTGCAGCTCGCCGACGGTCAGATCGGCACTCACCGTGGCCACGAACGTACCTGTGAGCTCGATGCCGTCGCGCTTGACGGTCTTGAAGCCAGGCAATGAGAACGTCACCGAATACGTGCCCGGCCGCAAGTCGACGATGCGGTACTGCCCAGTCGCGTCAGTGGTGACCGACCGCACCTTCTCGATCAACACGGGGCTGGCGGCTTCCACCGTCACACCTGGCAGTACGGCGCCAGACACATCCTTCACGACGCCCGTAATAGCGCCTTGCGCGAGGGCGGCCGCCGGCAAGAGCAACAGCACCACCAGTACCGCCGCCGACCGCATGACAACTCTCAACATCGTCAGCCTCCCTGCCGAGGCTGTATACACTTCTAGCCGGGAGCGCGCGATACCTCACATGAGGTATCCCGAAAGATCAGTGTTGGTCCTTGGTCCCTCGCTCCTGGTTCCTTGGTCCGTCCTGTGGCCAGAGTCCTCAGTCCACATGGGGACCAAGCACGAGGGACCAGGAACGGACCTGGCACTCAAGCGCCAAGGACCATGACGAAGGGCCTGCTTATTGAATGGCCAGGCCGACAAGACGAGCTGGCGTCTCCTTGAACATCCGGCTGAGATCCTGTTCGCTGAACCCGGCGGCACGCAGCGCCTTTGCAGCCATGGCCAGCGCGTCCGGATGATTCGGCGTACCAACCAGGCCGCTGTCGCTGGCAATGAACACGTTCTGCGTGCCCAGCGTCTTGATCACTTCAATGGCGCGTGTCCTCGCAGCGCCCTCGCGGCTGAAAGCGCCAGCGGTGATCTCGATGGCGCCGCCGAGCTTCACGGCCTCCTGCATCTGCGGTAAGGACATGTCCGTGAACTGCGCGCCGAGCAGCGGGTGGGTCACGATGATCTTCGTGATCCCACGCTGCTTGGCCTCGGCCATGATCTTGAGTGCCTCTTCGGGTGTCACGTGGCCCGTCGCCAACGTGAGGTTGCGCTCCTTGATCAGATCGAGGACTTCGAAGACCTCGGGAATCAGCTTTCCGTTGCGCGACACGATGGCCTTGGCACGCGTTTCCTTGTTGTAGTCGACCTCGTGCTCGGAATCGTGGGTCGGCATCCACACGATCCGTCCCCAACTCCCTTCCACGTCGGCCATGTAACGAACAGCCATCGGATTGACGCCGCCGACCGGTGTATCGAGCGTTACGCTGCCGAAGACCTCGATCCCCTGCGTTCCGTACTTGCGAATCAGCCACGCCAGGCCAGCCGACTCTGTCCAGTGGTTCTTGAGGACGACGCCGCGCATGCCGCGCTCTTTGGCGAGCTTGACCACCTCGAACGCATCCCACTGCCTCGCATAGCTGTCGGGTCCGAAGTGCGCGTGCAGGTCGATCGCTCCGGTCAGCGCTGGATCAGTGAGCTTCTGATCGACCGACGGCTTTGGGTTTCGAGCCTTGTACGGTTCCCAGTGCGCCTTCGGGGACGTCTGAGCCAGAAGTGGTCCCCATCCGTAATGCAACGTGACCGCCGCAGACGTCAGGAGTGCGCACGACACGCAGATCAGAAGTCGTTTCGTTGTGGTCATCGCCAACATTGGTTGCTCTCCGCAAGCTGGGTCCGCTCCGCTACTTCGACACTCGCCGCGCAGTGTGCAGCTCGTATACGCCCGGCGGGGCCCGAGTGTACGCTATGGTTTCGCCGGACCGTTCATTAGTTCGTCGAGAGTGTGGCGTTCCCTGGACGGCGCCCTGCTCCGACGAGTTGCCACGGCATTTCGCAGTTTCGGCATTGCGCGCCTCAGGCTTCGCTCGCGATACTAAACCGGCAAATGGCTGTCGGTACAAACCATCCGGCCGCACTGGACCCGCCCGGTCGTTGTGGACTCAACATTGCACGTGGCCGCCGCGGCCACTTCTGATCGAGACGAGATGCTGTGGGTGGGATGCGGATGCGAGCGTTAATTGCGACTGTGGTGTGGGCGTGCCTGGCGACTACTCTGGAAGCGCAGGCGCCGACAGAAAAAGGGCGTCTCGGGCTTTCACTCGATGAAATCACCAAGCCCTGGACGGGTGACCTCGACGGCATGGTCGAACGGCGCACGGTGCGCGTACTGACCGCTTACAGCCGAACGCTGTACTTCGTCGACGCTGGCACACCGCGCGGTACGGCCTACGACCAGGGGAAACTCCTCGAAGAACATCTCAACAAGACGCTCGGATCGGCTCGCTTGTCGATTCGCGTCCAGTTCATCCCGCTCTCGCGAGACGAACTGCTGCCGGCGCTCCTCGACGGCAGGGGCGACATCGTGATGGGAAACCTGACCATCACCACGAATCGGAAGGAGATCGTCGATTTCACCGAGCCATGGATCGGCGCCGTCGAAGAGATCGTCGTCGCACGACCCGGCGGCCCGGAGATCACTGCGGTGGACGACCTCTCGGGCAAAGACGTGTTCGTGCGGAAATCGAGCAGCTACTACGAGAGCCTCGTGAAGCTCAATGAGAAGCTGGCGAATGAGGGGAAACCCCCGGTCACGCTCACGCCTGCGCCCGAGGAACTGGAGGACGAAGATCTGCTGGAGATGACCAACGCCGGCCTGCTCGATCTGGTCGTCGTGGACAACCACAAGGCGTGGTTCTGGCAACGCGTTTTCCCGAAGTTGAAACTGTTTCCAACTGTGGCGTTGCGACGCGACGGTGATATCGCTTGGGCCATTCGTAAGGACAGTCCCAAGCTGAAGGAGTCCCTGAACGCGTTCCTCGCCTCCAATGGCCGCGCCTCACTCAACGCACGCATGATCTTCCGGCGCTACCTGTTGAACACTCAGTACGTCAAAGGCGCGTCGGCCGAGGCTGCACGCAAGCGCTTCACGGCGTTGGTGGCACTGTTTCGAAAGTACGGCGCGCAATACAACATGGACTGGATGCTGATGGCGGCGCAGGGCTATCAGGAGTCCCGACTCGATCACAATGCCCGCAGCCGGGTGGGCGCGATCGGCGTCATGCAGGTGATGCCGGTCACGGGAAAAGAACTCAACGTCGGCGACATCACGCAGCTGGAGCCGAATATTCATGCGGGCGTGAAATTCATCAGAACCATGGTCGATCGCTACTACGCGAAAGAACCCATGGACGATCTCAACAAGGTGCTCTTCGCCTTCGCTGCCTACAATGCGGGACCTGGTCGCGTGCGTCAGTTGCGGCGCGAGGCCGAAGCACGTGGTCTGGATCCGAACGCCTGGTTCAACAACGTGGAGCGGATTGCGAGCGAACGGATTGGTCGCGAAACCGTGACTTACGTCAGCAACATCTACAAGTACTACGTTAGTTACCTGCTGATTCAGGGCGAGTACATCCAGCGGCAGGCGATCAAGAAGGCTCAATAGTTCATGGTCATCGGATGACGATCGCAGCTCCCAGCGACCAGAAGTTGGCGGTGACGTTGGCAATGGCGCCGTTGGCCGTCTGCAGATCGCCGAGTGCGCCGACGTGCTGCATCGCGAAGAGCTGCAGGCCGAACGGGCCCTTCGGATTGAATTCCCAGCCGCCGCCGAAAACCACGGCGAGCGCCTTCTGATCATCCGGATTCGGTCCGACCGTTTGTACCCAGTTGCGGACGAACGCCATGCCCGCGCCGCCCTTCACGAAGAAGCCCTGCGTCTCCCACGGCCGAAACTGCGCGACGGCTTCGATCGCGGTCGCCCGGATCCTGCCGCTTTCGTTTCGCCACTGAATCCAGTACAGGTCGGCCCCGACGTCGATCCTTGAATTGACACGGTAGCCGGCATTGCCGACGAGGGCGCCGCCATGCCGGAAGGGAAAGTCCTGCCCGCAGTCCTGGCAGAAGCCTCGCAGGGTGCCTGAGGCCCCACCCGCCACGATCCAGAGCCGCGACGGCGTCTCCGGCTGCGCGACCTGCGCCGGCTGCGCGACCTGCGCCCACGCCGACGCTGGGATCAAGCATCCGAGCGCGAAAATCCGAAAGCGCTTCATCGGTTTCCCCAGGTCAAGTACGCGCGCAGCTGCGGATAGTGAAACGTTTTGATGGTGCTTTCGACGTCCTGGTAGTAGCTGCGGCGGTGGAAGTATTCCGCCGACGCGCCGACGCCCAGCGCTCCGCGCAGCGGAAGGAGCAGGTCGACGCGCGTGTGCTGGAGGAAGTGGTTCGCACGCACACCGTCGAGCGAATAGATCTGGCGACCTACGTAAAAGAACAGAAGCATTTCGCGGCCATCGCGCGTGATGCGGGCGAGCGTGCCGAAATCCGACCCGGGACCGTAGTCGTAAAAACGCGGCCCTTCGGAGACGCCCTGGCCGGCGCTCGGTTCCTCCTCCTCTGGCTTCTCGGTAACGCCGAGCGGCAGCGAGTCGACCGCGCCGAGCACCGTCAACCCGCCCCATCCCAGGATCCAGAAGTTCGTCCTCCGCGACAGCGCACGTGTGGCGCCGATCGCCGCGTCAATCGCCTGCGAGCCGGTCGAGTAGGCGTCGTTGTTCAGATAGTTGTAGGTCTGGATCACGGAGAACTGAAGCGCGCCGCCCTTGGTGAGCGGCTGTCCGAACAGCCGGCCTCGCACGCGCGCTTCGCTGAACGAGCTGCCGCCGCCGAAGCGCATGCGCAGCCAGAACGCGTCGTACGGTGTGCGGCTGCGTCCAACGTTGGCGTCGCCATAATAGGCGTCGACCTCGAGGAACGGATCGCCCGCCGCAGTGAAGGCGCTCGACTGCGACCCGCGCCACAGGACTCCCGCCGCCGCGACACCGCTCAGCGACGACGGAACGAATTCCGATGGCTTGTCGGTGACACGCGAGGCGTCTCCGCTCGCGAAACGGTTCGCGCCCGTGATCGGATCGACCGCCAGGGCGCCGATTTCGCTCCAGAGGCGCCGCTTGCCGGTCGCCCGCGTATTGCGAATCAGCCACCCGGTCCGATGGAACATCTCGCCGAGCGTGATGCCGCCGAGCGTGGTGTTGATGAAGTCGTTCAGCGAGGGATGGTTGGTCTCGCCGAAGAACTCCCAGGTGGCGCTGCCGAAGGCGGTCACCGCGGCCGACTCGTAGAAGCCGAGGCCGTTGGCTCGCCCGGCGTTGAAATAGTTGTTGCCCTGATACGGGTGGCCGATCTGATTGACCGTGAAGTCATCCAGGTCCCACACCATGCCCTGCTGCATGTTCGTCCACCACGTCTTCGGTGTAATGCGTGCGGTGACCTGGCCGCGCACCAGGTTCGCAAGCTCGTACATGACGTTGATGCCGGTGGTCTGGAGGAGCGACGTGCCGACACGCCGCGGCGGACAGCCCTCGCAGGCGCGCCCTGGGTCCCGCGCAATCGCGGCCGGGGCCTGATCACCCTGCACAGTTTCCTGCGCGGGTATCAGCGTTCCCTCCGACGGTATCGGAGTTTCCTGCGGTGGTATCGGAATCTCCTGCGCGGCCGAACGCCGGGCGTCCCCGAGCAGGAGGCCGCCAATCATCAGGATAGAGAAGAAGCAGGCCGGGCGCCCACCGAATACCGTGGGGCTCGCCTGTAAGTACTGGCCGAAACGGTCCCTCATTGACACTCGACGATCACGTATAGCAGTAGTCGTACCTGTTGTGGTTCTAGTTCGGTGGCAGCAAGTAGCCGTAGTTCTTCATGCTGGTCTCGGGGTACTGCGTACACGGGACACAATCCGGCCAGTAGTTTTCGGGGACGCGTCCGCTGACGGGGTTCTTGTAGTGGAACCACATCGGCAGGATGCTGGGCCAGCCAATCTCGTCGCCGGTTCCCCCGCGGAAGCCGCGCTCGCGCTCACCGAGCTTGGTGAGCGGGATGTCGGGCGGATAACTGTCGTTCGGCGCCGGCGCCCGGCGCGGAGTGACTGGATCCTTGGCCGACGACCAGCCGCCCTCGTACGTGGGCGACGAGAAATAATGCTCGTCGATCACGACGCTCCAGAACTTCCACACGCCGTTCTCGAGGACGACCTGATCATGATACATGCCGCCGCCGAACCCCATCGCGCGTGTGTAGCTCGAGCCCGGCTGGAAGAGTCGAGAGCGGATCGATGCCGAGCGTCCATCCTCGGCGACCAGGATCACCGGCTGGGTGCGCCAGTGGAGCGGAAGCGTCGTCCGGGGGCGTGATCCGGGCGGCGGTGCCGTCGCGTCGCGATCGATGATGCGCTGGCGCCCGACATAGAAGCCGCTGAACGGAACCTCCTTGTGGCCCTTCAGGGCGAACAGCTTCCCGAGGCCGTTGAAGTCGAGATCGTCGAGGTAGTCGCCGTAAGCCGTCGACATGTTCTCGGCGCCATCCCACGCTTTCGAGACGGCGAGCCGCCGCTCGGCTTCTTTGATGCGCGCGTCCAGATCACCGGACGGCGCGGCAGGTTTGTTGGCTGCCGGTGTTGGCAACAGCCGCTCGTGGCCAACGGTCTTTGTGCCAGGAGGCAGGCTCACGGCTTTGCCCGTTACCGGGTTTGCTGCGAAGAACACAGGGATGGCGCCAGGCGTCATCGCATCGGAGGAGAGCACAAGCCGATCGGGCGCGTGCTCCTTTGCGGGCGGCGGATCGACGACCTGGCTCTTCGCCCAGCCCTGCGCGTAATCGGTCTTCATCAGCGGAAAGATCCGCATCTCGCGAATCCGCCAGACGTCGTTCTGCTTGACGTACCGATTTTCGAAGATGGCAAGCGTGTAGAACGCTGTTCCCTTGTCGGCCTCGCCGAGCATGCCGAACTCGAGGCCGCGCGCCCGCGCTTCCATGCCACCAGGCTCTATCGCCACCGCCATATCGAGTTGCATGACTTCGTTCAGCTGACCATGTTTCAACCCGGCCGGACCGCTGCGTTCCAGCGCGCGGCGGATGCTCTTCGGGCCGTCGTACACGCCGACGTTGGCAATCGAGAGCGCGCCATCGGCCGTGAAGAGATCCGTGACGTCATCCCACATCTTCCGGTCTGTGTAATAGCCGTAGGCGTTCTGCAGGTTGCGGACCTTGTCCTCGTCGTTCATGACCGAGATGCGTTGCTCGAGAGCGGCAAGTGCCGTGACCGGATTCATCTTTGGATCGGCAGGCGGCATCGCTGACGAGGGCAGATCGGGAACGGGGATTCCGGTCTCATCTGGCGTGAAGTGGTACGGGACGATCTTCTGGTCCTCGTCGACATTGCGCCAGCCGGTGGCATATGGGCCCGCGAACATCGGGTTGTAGCGCATGCGCGAGATCTTCCACACGCCGCGCTCGCGCACGTACTCGTTCTCGAATATGCCAGCCGCCCACTCGGCTTTCAGGCCGTGTTGCCCCGTCAGGGAGAATTCCCACCAGCGGCCCTTTGCGGCCTGACCGTCGGCGGAGACGTTGATGAGCGGCCGCAGAGCCATTTGCGTATGCAGGCCGCCGGGCTTGAGGCCGTGCGTCCCCTCGCCGAACTTCGTGAGGAAATAGTTTTGAATCGCCAGGCGTCCCTGTTCGTTGTCCTTGCCGTACGACGAAACGGCGTTGTCAGTGAACAGCGCCGCCATCTCAGGCCACAGGCCGAACTGCGAGTACTGGGCGTAGGTCTCCTGTAGCCGCTTGACCGCTCGCACGGATTCAGCGCGTTCGACGTTCTGTCCCAGTCGTTGGATGCGTGTCGCAGCGCTCGGGCGCTCATCGCCGGCAACGATGACATGGAGGGTGCCGCCGAGCGCCAGGACCACCGCAAGCGCGGAAGTCAGCCTCCGGCTGGGTGTCAGGCAGTGAAACGTGAACGCCTTCGTCATAGAGCCTCGCATTGAACCGCTATGATGCCCGGAACCAGTTTTGTACTGTTGCGTGGCGACCGCATAGCGGCCAGAGATACTGGCGGCGACTATACTCCTCGACCGCTTCCCTTGCGGATACCTCTATTGGGGGAGTCCACACTCCGTCAGTGTCACAGTAGACTCGTCCGTACGTTTCTTGCCCACCGTAGCTTCAGCGGTGGGCAGGTGAGGCCATCGATGAATGCGCGCCTTTCTCGTTCGTGCGTTGCCGCCCTGGCCGCGCTGCTTGCCGTGCAGCCGTTCGTCATCGCCCAGGGGCAGGGACCGGCGAAAGGGCCAGGCGGTCCGAGCCCTTACTTCTTCGACACCAGCACGGGGCAGCGGATCAAGGTCACTCAGATAGCCGGCGGCCTGGTGCACCCCTTTGGCATGGCGTTTCCCGACGCCCAGACGATCCTCGTCACGGAGCGGGCCGGGCGCCTGCGGGTCATCAGGGATGGGAAGCTGTTGCCGAAACCCGCGTGGGAAGCGCCGCAGCCACCGGCCGGGTCGCCGCCGTCGAACAACGCTCCCGATCTCCTGCACTTCGTGGAGCTCCATCCCGCCTTTGCCCAGAACCGACTGGTTTATCTGAGCTATCCGAAGTACGGCCCTCGCGGTAACACGATGGCCGTCGGTCGCGGGAAGCTCATGGCTGATGCACTGACGGACTTCCAGGAGATGTTCGTGTCCGACGCATGGGAGAGCTACGGCGCGAATCCTGGACGCATGCTCTTCATGCGTGACGGTACGCTGCTCGTGACCGTCGGCGATCGCGATCGCTATTGCTGCGACGGATCCGAGAACACCAGCCAGCGGATGAAGGCACAGACGCTGGACAACGACTTCGGCAAGATCCTCCGCATCCGCGACGATGGCAGCATCCCGCCCGACAACCCGTTCGTGAAGCGTGCCGGGGCGCGGCCCGAGATCTATAGCTACGGTCATCGGAATGCCTATGGGCTGGCGTACCACCCCGAGACCGGTGAGCTGTGGGAATCCGAGATCGGTCCGCTTGGCGGCGACGAGATCAACATCCTCCAGGCGGGACACAACTACGGGTGGCCGCTCGTGTCGACCGGCCGCAACTACACCGGCACGCCCGTGTCCGATCATCCCTGGACACGCGAAGGAATGGACGACCCGCGCATGTTCTGGAACCCGGTGATCAGCCCATCGGGTCTCATTTTCTACACGGGCGACCGGTTCAAGGGCTGGAAAGGGAATGCATTCCTCGGAGCGCTGAACGGAAAAGCGCTCTGGCGCGTGTCGATGAACAATCCGAAGCCGCAGCAGGTGGAGCAGCGCGAGTTCTTGCTTCTCTCGCTCGACGTACGGGTTCGCGACGTGCAGCAGGGGCCCGATGGCAATCTGTACATCGCAACCGAACTGCAGTCCGCCGGCGTGAATCCGGATGGCACCGTCATGCGCATCGAGCCGGCGCCGTAATCGGCCGCTGCTGCGGCGAACGCTTCGCCGCCTCGAGATTGAACACGCTGAGGAGGAGGTCGCTCGGCCGTTCAGTCCTGATCAGACGCTCGCCACGAACAGCACCCGGGAGGCAATGAGCATCCGTTTTCGGCCGAAGCGTCCAACCAGACGCCGACGGCAAAGCCGGCGATCTGAGCGAGGCTGCCGGTGAAATTCAACGCATGGCCGATCGCCTCGGAGAGATGGAGTGTCGTAATCGCGTACGTGGTCATGTAGGTAAGCACGTTAGGCTTGCCACGCCGTGAGCGCTGCGCGTTTCGACGCCGGAGCTGACTCCAGGAGGTAAGTCGTCGCCGGACCGACCTCTCCGCCGCACGAAAAGCCCTGAATCAGACGTGCGACCACCAGGAGGATCGGCGCTGCGATTCCAATCTGGGCGTACGGCGGCGTCAGTGCGACCATCACCGACCCGACCGCCATCATCAGCAGAGTGAGCGTCAGCGCAGCACGACGGCCCACTCTATCCGCGTAGGGGCCGATGATGGCGGCGCCGAGCGGCCGGGTCACGAAGCCAACACCGAACGTCGCGAGTGCACCCAACAGTCGCCCGAACTGCGACTCGGCCGGAAAAAACGCGTCGCCGATCATCACCGCGAAAAAGGTAAAGACCAGGAAATGGACGCGCTGGACAGGCCGGCCGAAGAAGCGTCGTTCGTCATAAGTGGAGGAGCGGGATTATATGACGTGGCCCAACGCCGCTGCCGTGGTTAGCGGTGCACGACCGCCGCCAGGTTCGTGAAATACGAGATGTGGTCGCACTTCACCTGGCCGAACCGCGCCATTTCGATCTTCGAGGCAATTGGCGTCAGCAACAACTCGAGACTGGACTGGGTGAAGAAATTGAGATGCGTCGCTTCGAGCAGGTGCCAGGGGACAACCCCGTGGTGATAGCCGCGTGGAATCGCCGACATGTCCGGCACGGTCACGACGAGGCGCTCTGAGGCGAGGCGCGCGAGTTCCTCGACCGCCGCTACCGGATCCGGGAGGTGTTCGATCACTTCGGAGCAACACACCGAGCGGAACTGCCCGTCTCGAAACGGGGTCGGGAGGCGGCCGTCGTACAGCGTGACCCAGGGGCGCGTTTCCTCGAGCAAGTGCTCACGAATCCGCTCGTCGTCCAATTCGAGGCCGTATGCTTCGACTCCCTCTCTCCTCAAGGCGCGCACCAGCGCGCCGGCGCCGCACCCGAAGTCGAGAACGGGACCTGGCAGGTGTCGCGTCAGCGCCAACACTTCAATCGACGCCTCCGGGATCGGCGGGCCAGACGAGTAAATGTCCTGCCGATGCAGAACACGCCGCTCGTTGCGCAAGTGCGGGTAAGCCGGCTCGTCCACGGGTGGCGCGGTGAAGGACGCAATCACACGGCCGTCTGCCCGGAGCGTTGCGGCCTGCTCTTTGTTCCGTGGGCTTGCAATCCACTCCACCGCCGCGCCAAAGAACGTTGCCTCACGGCCGAACACAGCCGCGAGATCGGGCCGGTGAACGCGGTAAATATGCGTGGGTTCGAGCCGCACGCCGGCGATCGTGAGCGAGAGCGCGCGGCGAAGGGTCTCGAGACTTTTCGACCAGCCCAGCGCGGCGATCGTGCCGTCGGCGTGAATCGCGATCACGTCAACGTATCCGTCCTCGACTGCCTCGCCAACCGGCACTTCACCGTACGGAAGACTCCTCGTTGGCTGGGCTGCGGGCGCGGACCGAAAGAGTGTTGAAAACCAGCGAATGGCCGCGCGTTTCACGATGGTGTCCGCGGGCGCTCGATTGGTCGTCACGCTTACCTCACGTCGCGAATGTGCTCGCTCCTTGACATAGCCGGAACGAGCGCCTGATCACGCGAGCCGCATCCTGCGATGCCAGTTCCGTTTCGAGGCTGTCGAGGGTTCTCAGACCCACGCCAAGGACTGCGCTCATGCGACATGGCATAACCCGATGGTGAACCCCGGCACCCGACTCGGATCGTACGAGATCGGCCCGGTGATTGGCATTGGCGGGATGGGCGAAGTCTATCGTGCCCGCGCTACGAAGCGCTTGGCACCAACATACCGCGCGGAGGCTTGTGGGCGGCGGACCCGCAGTCGGGTCAGCGGCGCCGCCTGCTGCCCGATTTTCAGATGGAGCATTACAACGTCTCTTACGACGGCCGCCGCGTCGTGTTCGTTTCGGCTTCGGTCTACGCCTATCAGAAGCTCTCAGCGCAGCGAAACATCTTCCAGGTTCCGGTCCCGTAAGGGGCCGTGTCGTATCAGACTGGCGTCGTGGGTCCTTTAGTGCCACAGTTGACATGAGGAGAGTCGGTGATGTCGGAATGAAGTTGAAGATTCGGTTCTGAACAGTGGAGGTGGGCAATGAAGCGACAACCCTTCGCCGTCTTTTGTTTCGCTTGGGGACTCCTGGTTGCTCTCTCGGCTGCTGCGTACGCGCAAGACCCCAACCTGGGCTCGTGGAAAGTAGACCTCTCCAAATCGAAGTACAGCCCGCCCGAACTGGCTCCCAAGAGCCTCGCGGTCAAATCCAGTTCCGCCAGCAAAGGTCTGAACGTTGTCGTCGATATCGTCGACTACACAGGGAAGCCGCTGCACTACGAATACACCGTCGATTACGACGGTCGGGACGCTCCAGTCAAAGGCGATCCGGGCCGTGACACCACAGCGATGAAACAGATCGATGGTCGCACCTTCGAGCAGACCAACAAGAAAGACGGAAAGGTGACGACGGTGTCTCGATTTGTCTATGCGAGGGATGGCAAGTCGCGGACCCAGACGACAACGGGCGTGAATCCCCAAGGACAGAAGATCAACAACACCATCGTCTGGCTCAAACAGTAGGGATGAATCGTTCGCCGGGTTTGCGGAACCAGTAGCTGGCGAATACTGCAGTGCAGCCGTCGGCCGGCATCACGGATCGTCGAAACGATTCGAAGCCGGCCGTGGCTAGCCGCGCTCCCTACTGCTATCCTGTGTTCTCCCGTTCAATCACATTAGGAGTGCGTTGTGCGTCTAGCCGTCCTTCTCGTCGCTGCCGTCCTCGTGAGCCCCGCCCACGGCCAGGAAAAACCTCAGGAAGCGAAGCCGACCGGTCCAAAGCCGAGCCGAGTGGAAATCACGCCGCGCACGGTTGAAACGGTGGCCGGGCAGCAACTGACCTTCTCTGCAGCGGGGTACGACGAGGCAGGAAACAAGATCGATGCACAGCCCTCGGCCTGGTTTGCGGCGCCGTTCGATCTCGCGTTTGCCGATGACAAGGGCACAGTGACATTCACCGGATCGGGTGACGTACGTGTGGGCGCCATCATCAACGGCAAGTCAGGCTTCATCATCGTCACAGTAAGACCGCAAGCAGTGGCACGCGTCACGATCTCTAAGCCTCGTGCCGCGCTCGCCGTCGGCACAGGCCTCACGCTGCAGGCACAGGCGGAGATGGCGAACGGCGACCCACGCACCGACCAACAGGTGAAATGGGTTTCGTTGCGTCCAGAGGTCGCCTCTATCGACGAGTCCGGCTTCGTTACCGGTCAGGCCGTGGGAACGGCGATGCTCCAGGCCTCGGTCGGCGATATCAAGGCGACGACGTCGATCGACGTCGTCCGAAACCCGGTGCGCGAACTGTCGATCACTCCCAAGACTACCCGCGCGCGAACGGGCGACGTCGTGCGCTTCGAAAGCGTTGCATCGAGTCAGGGCAACGCCCGCGTCTCCGCTGTGGCCCGCTGGTCTGTCAGTGGCGTCGGCGCCACGATCGATGCCGACGGCGGCTTCGTCGCCGAGAAGCCGGGCTCCTACGCGGTGACCGCCACGATCGGAGATCGATCGGCCGTCGCGACCGTCTCCGTGGTGCCACGCGAGGTCGCCCGCGAACTGGAGGTCGTCGGACGAACATCGCAGGAGGAATTCCAAACCGCCGAGCAATGGATCATCGGCAAGTACGCCTATCTCAGCTCCATCATGGCGGGGCGCGTGTGGGTCTACGACATCTCCGATCCGGCGAAGCCGGTCAAGGTCGATTCCGTCTCTTTCGACGCGCGCGTGATCAACGACGTGAGCACGACAGCCGATGGCAAGATCGGCGTCATCACCCGCGAGGGCGCATCCAATCGAAAGAACGGGATCGTCTTTCTCGACCTCGCCGATCCGGCACATCCCAAAGTGCTCTCGGAGTACACAGAGACGGTCACGGGTGGCGTCCACAGCGCCTACATCAATGGTCACTATGTCTATCTCACTGACGATGCGACGGGGTCGTTGCGTGTGATCGACTTTGCCGATCCCGTGAAGCCGAAGGAGGTTGCGCGCTGGCAGACCGAAAATCCGCTCGCGCAGCCGGTCAAGGCGCCGGAGGGCGAGACGTACATCGGCGGACGAATGCTGCACGATGTCCAGGTCGTCGACGGCTTGATCTACATGGGGTACTGGAGAGACGGGCTCGTGATCCTCGACGTGGGGAACGGCATCAAAGGCGGTAGACCCGAGCGTCCGCAGTTCGTCAGCCAGCTGCGCTTCAACTACAGCGAGCTTTACGGCCCGGGATGGATGGCGGGCGCCCATTCGGTTTTCCGCTACAAGAACTACGTCTTCCTTGGTGACGAAGTGTTTCCGGCGCAGTACGACCTGACCGACAAAGCACGGATCCCCACCAAGGGGATCGTGCACGTCGTCGATGTCTCCGACATTCTCAATCCTCGCAAGGTTGCCGAATACGACGTTCCGGAGGAGGGCGCCCACAACATGTGGGTCGAGAACGACGTGATGTACATCGGTTACTACGGCGGCGGCGCTCGCGCCGTCGACGTGTCGGGTGAGCTGCGCGGAAATCTTTACCGGCAGGGACGTGAGATGGCTCGCCTATGGACCGGCGACGCAAAGGGATTCCGGCCGAACATTCCGTTTGCATGGGGGGCGCAGCCGCACGACGGGCTGATCTATTTCAACGACCTTCACACCGGAATCTGGGTCACGAAGATGGTCGACCCGGCCGAAAAGGCCAGACAGAAGCCCTAGCGATCGACGGTTCTCAGGACGTCGATGCCTCCTGCCTGCGGCCCGACGTCTACGCTGGCCACCATCGTCAGCGACTTGAGGTCGAGGACTTCGACCGTGCCCGGCTCGGACGCGATGCCTTCGACCGAGATGAAGGCGTAGCGATCATCGGGTGCAACGGCCACACCGTGGACCACCTTGCGCCTGGTCCGAACGCGTGCGAGCTCCTTGCCGGACTCCACATCGAAAACGGAGACGGACTGATCGCGGCGATTGGTTGCGATCAGCCGTCCATCGCGAGTCATTCCGAGGTTGTAGACACCGGGGCCGGCGGGAATCCGTCGCACGAGCTTCCATTCATGAAGGCTGACTTCAACGATCTCGCTGGAGCCGTTGCACGCAACGAACACAGATGCCGTCGTCTTCGATGGCTGTGCCCAGGTCGGAGAGCAAGATATGTCGCCGGCGGCCGGCGCCTCGGTGCCGTGCCCTGACGTCGAAGCCGACGTATGGTCGCGCTGCATCCGCATCGGTGGTCCATTCATTCCCGCCTCGCGTCCCCTGGTCAGGATGAAGTGCCTCGACGTTTTCAGCGTCGCGGTATCGATCTCCACCAGTTGCTCGTCCATCATGCAGACCGAGTAATGCCGCGAACCGTCGGCATTGAGGCGCGAGCCATGAGGCATCGTGCAGGTTGGAATGCGTGCGATCTCGGTCATGTCCTCGGGCGTCACGACAGACACGCTGGAGGGAACCATGTCGCCGTGCAGATTGAAGTTGACAACGAACAGGAAGTCGCCGTCGGGTGCGACATCGAGTGTCGCGGGGAACATGCCGAGGCTCACGCGTCCAACGAGCTTGTCGTCTTTCGTCGAGTACTTCCACACCGAGCCGTTTGGCTGCCCGTGGGCAATCGACACGTAGTAGTACGCCTTGTCAGGCGAGACAGCGAGCCCGTGCGGCCCGTCGATGTCGGTCGGCATCATCCCGGTCGGGATCTCGTGATCGACAGCAGCGCCGTCGGGCCCGAAGCGGACCGCCGTGATCTTGTCGGCGGCTTCAGAGGCGACGTAGACGAAGTAGGTGCGCTGCTGCGCCGCGACCGGGTGCGTAAATACCGTCACCACAGCGAAGGCGAGCGCCACAAAATTCCATTGACCCATCTGTGCCGAGTGTATACCGGCGCGTCGGCTGTTGCGCCGGCTTGCCCGAAGGAGGTCGATTCAGCTCGCTCGAACTACCAGGCGGGATTGCCACCACCTTTGTAAGCCCACTCAGCGCGACCCTCGTTGTAGATCCGCCGCTTCGTGAAGAGCCACTGGCCGTTGACCTTGACGAGCTCGTCCTCGTAGTGCCCGTACCCGTCGAATACCGAGCGCCGCTCCGGATTGGTGTTGCTGTAATGGAACCAATAGGCGCGCCCAACTGCTTTGTTTCCGGTGACCTTAATCACCATGTTGGAAATGTTGTGACGGCCCGACGCGGGACGCAGGCCGTTCGCAGACGTGCGGGAGTTCGGCATCTTCGCGATGACGTCACGAATCGCCTTGCGGCCCTTGATCTCGCCAGAGCCGACATCGAGGATGCCGTCCTCGGTGAACGTCGTCACGTAGAGATCCGGATCGCCGAAGTCCATGGCGAAGAGATACCTCGCCTGCAGATCCTCGATCGCCGCGCGATCTTCCGCGTAGCTCGTGTCGGCGGCCTTTGACGTCATCGACGTGACGGCCAACGTGACAACAACCGCAGCGCCTGCCGCGATCGACGGGACGATGAACTTGCGCATGCCGTATCTCCTTCCTCAGCGGGGGAAATTCTGGTCGATTCGTTGTCCGACGTCCAGTGCTGACGACGTCGGCGGAGACCGCCGGCGGCGACGCTGATGCCCATGCCAACGCCGCGGCCATGTGGCATAAGTTACGGCATGGCCGGTGTGTTTCTCAGTTACCGCCGCAGAGACGGCGACTACGCAGTGCTTCTGTACGCCTGGCTGACCGAGAAGTTCGGCGCCGAGCACGTGTTCTGGGACCGCGAGGACATCGATCCCGGCAGCGACTTTCGCAAGGTGCTCTCGGACAAACTGCGCACGTGCGACGCCCTCGTCGCACTGATTGGACCGGGCTGGTCGCCTTCGCCGTGGATTCAGCGGGAGATCCGCGCGTCGCTCAAGCGCCGCGTCCTCGTGCTTCCCGTGCTGCTGGGCGACTCGCCAAATCTCGAGCCCGCGGCACTCCCCAAGTCGATTCGGCAATTGGCCTCGTTGCAGACGCTCGAGACGCGCGATCTGCGGTTTCGTGACCGGCTGATTGCGGCGCTCGAGCGCTCCGCCGGCAGAACAGCGAAGACACCAACGAACCTGCAAGCGGTCGCGACCGCGGACATTCGCGCACGACGCCTGATCGACCTGCTGCGCGACCAGACCGATGACCGACAGCGACGCGCCCTGGAGCTGCTGCAGCAAGGCCAGACCGACGCAGCGCTCGAGGTGTTGAACGAGACCTTCGAGCTTCTGATGGCGCTCATCGATTTCCAGCCAGGCGATCCCACGCTCGAACTCCGCCTGGGCTTCCTCTATAAGGATCTCGCCCAGGTGTTCGAGAGCAAGGACCGCGCGCACTTCGTACGCTACGTCCAGAGCGGCCTGCAGACGTTTCAGCGACTCGTCGGGCTCGACCTGCCAGCCGATGACATGGCCAGCAGTTGGAACGGCCTCGGCAACATGCACCTCCTGCGGCAGAACTACGACGAGGCGGTGGAATGCTGCCGCCGTGCGCTCAGCATCATCCCGGGCTATAGCAACGCATGGAGCGACCTTTTCCTGGCGTACGAAGGCCAGGCCAGGAACGGCCACGTGAACCTGCCTGGCATGCGGCGCGCACTCGCGCGGCTGAAGGCGACGTCGCGCGGCGACACGCTGTTGGCGCCGGCGGTCACGGAGTTCCAAGCCTCGCTCCGGCAATGGGAGTTGCGCACGACGCGAGTCGTCTCGAAGGCTCGCTCCCGGCGGAGTGTGCTCGCGCGACAGCGGCCTCGACGATGACGCGAACCCACACCCTTCGCGTTGCAGTTGATTGCGAGACTGCCGGAGGTACCTGACGGCACACCTCTCCGATCTCTCGGACGTTGCACTGGCGATCGTGTGACGTCCTCTGGTTGGCTTAGAAATGACTAAACGGAAGGTCACCACCACGATCTTGCGAGGGCAACCGCCGACGAACGAGAAGGAAGGGAGCTGACACCTACTGCGTGGACCCCTCAACCCGGCTACCAAAAATCGCTTCGTCGACCGTGAACGACCAATCGAGGTTTGCCGATTCGACCAAGACGTAGAACGCGCGTGGATCCTCGGCCGCGTAGGCCGTGCCCTCTCCAGGACCTTTTTGGTCAACGGTTTCCTGGAGAGGACGGCCGCTGATGGCGCTCTGAAGAGTCAGCCGGAAGGTTCCGCTGCCCGCGGGAGCCTCGTTCTTCGTGCGCCAACGCATCCGCAACGAACCCGTAAGCCCGATGAACGATTCGGTCTGGGCATTCCCACGTCCAGACCATTCGCCGAGGTTCTTCCACGCCACCACTTGCTCTTGTACAGGTTTGGGTGCCGGCGCTCCGCAGGCGGCTGTCAGGAGCGCGGCAGCTACCGCCAGGGTCACACTGTGGTGGATCTTCGAGCGGTGCAGGGGCACGCGACTTGCCATGTGGCGCATTGTAACGTGAAGGATTTCGCACCTTTCCGGCCTATTTTCAGCAGGCGCAGGAATCTTTCACGGGTTCCCGGGGGGGTGCGACGATACCTCTGCGTTAAGTAGACGGATTTATGCCCCCACGTAGGTATTGCACTATGGGGTGGTTGGCGTTATGTTCAGCACCCGTTCACCCGCTTGCACACTCACCGATAGGTGGGCCCGCTCATGGAAGACAAGACGATGACTGAAGACACTCCCAAGAACGTCTCACGGCGCAATTTCATCAAGGGTGTTGTCGCTTCGGGGGCCGTGGCGTCGACAGCAGGCTACTTGTGGCGCTCGTCAGCCTTGCTTGGCCAGCAACCGTCCGCGCCAGGAAGCGTTGAGCGTCTGATCACGCTGAACGTCAACGGCCAGGATCGGCGCGTCGATGTGTTGAAGCAGGAAACGCTGGCGACGACACTTCGCTACAAGCTGGGACTCACCGGCACCAAACTGGGATGCGACCGCGCGGAATGCGGCGCATGCACCGTTCTGGTCGACGATGTGCCGCATTACTCCTGCTCGATTCTGACGCACGCGGTGCGAGGAAAGAAGATCCTCACCATCGAGGGACTGGCAGCCCCGGACGGCAAGCTGCATCCGGTGCAGCAAGGTGTCATCGACGAGCAGGGCTTCCAGTGCGCGTTCTGCATGTCGGGGTTTGTGATGGCCGCCGTCGGCTTCCTCAAGACGAACCCGAATCCAACGCGTAAGGAACTCGCTCATGGGATTTCCGGAAATCTCTGCCGGTGTCAGGACTACGACAAGATTCTCACCGCGATGATGCGCGGTGCTGAGAACATGCGGAAGGCGTGATCATGGCTGAACAGAAGCTCGTGGGACAGAACTATGTCGTTCCCGACCTGGTCGCGAAGGTCACCGGGCAGTCCAAGTACGCCGAGGATTTTCGCGCCGAGGGGATGCTCTTCACCAAGCTCTTACTGAGTCCCGTGCCACACGGACGCGTCAGGCGCCTCGACGTGAGCGCCGCCCTCGCGATGCCTGGCGTCAAGGCGATTCTCACCGCCGACGATCTGCCGAAGCCGTCCGACTCCATCAACGACAACGGCCAGGTGATCTTCGCCAACCTCGACGGGGAAGTCGCACTCACCAACGAGCCGGTTTACCAGGGTCAGCCGATCCTGGCGGTCGCCGCGGTTGACGAGGTCACCGCCGCCGATGCGATCGAGAAGATCGAGATCGACTACGAACCGCTGCCGTTCGCGGTCGATCCGCTCGTGAGCCTCCGCCCGGGCGGTCCGAACGCCAGACTGAAAGGCAACTATTGGTTCATCCCGCCACCGGCGCCGCCAGCCCCGGCGGGGCAGGGCGGCCAGGCACAGAGCCCGCCCCGTCCTGAGGTTCGCGAGATCAAGTGGACGCCGACCGAAGCGGCGGAATTCGACGCCGGCCGTTTGCCGATGATGGCGGACGCGCCTGAAAAATGGTCGTACGGCGACGTCGACGCGGGCTTCAAGGATGCCGCGCTGGTGCTCGACGAGACATACGTCACGCCGGACACCAGCCACCAGACGCTCGAGACGCGGACCGTGATGGCCTACTGGCAAAACGGCAAGGTACACGTCTATACCGGTACGCAGAGCACGGCTCAGACGGTCACGGGCGTTGCGCGATGGGTCGGCATCGAGCCTGAAAATGTCGTCGTCGTCAGCGAGTACACAGGGGGCGGGTTCGGCAGCAAGATCACCGGCGCCATTTCGCTTCTCATTCCGGTACTGCTGGCGAAGAAGACGAACGTCCCCGTGATGATGCGCATCAGCCGCGAGGAAGAGCACTACATCGGCCGTGCCCGTCCGGGCGTGCGCGGCCGGATGAAGATCGGCTTCTCCAAGGAGGGCCGCATCCTCGCGCTCGACATGATGTCGGTCAGCGACAATGGTCCGTTCGAGCGCCAGGGCGACTGCAACAACACCGGTGTGATCGCGTCGCTGGCGTATCAGCCGCTGGCGATGCGCTTCAGTGGCGTTTCAGTGTTGACGAACACGCCGCCGCGCGGGCCCCAGAGTCAACCCGGCGGCACGCAGTCACACATGTTGATGGAGCCGGTGCTGTCGACAGCGGCGCGCAAGCTCGGGATCGATCAGGTGGCGATTCGCCGCATCAACGCGCCGGCGGGAAAAGCGCTGTTCGGGCCACCGGGTGGGCCCAAGGCCGTAAGGCAATACACCACCAGTGCGTTCGTCAAGGAGGCGCTGGACAAGGGCGCCGCGTTATTCAAGTGGGACGAGCGCAAACAGCAAAGCGGCAAGCGAAATGGCTCGAAGGTGCGCGGAGTCGGCGTCGCTGTGAGCACGTACAGCGCCGGTTCCGTCGGGTTCGACGGCCTGTTCGTGATCAAGCCCGATGGCAAGCTGTATGTCCAATCGGGGATCGGCAATCACGGGACCGGATCGGTCAGCGATTGCCATCGCGTGTCGGCCGAGGTCCTCGGCATGCCGTGGGAGAAAGTCGTGATCGCTTCTGGCGACACGTCAAAAAATCTCCCATGGACCTGCCCGAGCGGTGGCAGCCAGACCATCCACGCGATGACGCGCTCGGCGCATGCAGCAGGCATGGACGCGATGAAGAAGCTGCAGGAGATCGCGGCGAAGGATCTCGGCGGGCGGCCCGAAGATTACCAGGTCGCCGGCGAGCGCGTCTTCCGCAAAGGTGGCGGCGCCGGCATGAGCCTGGCAAAGGCAGCACAGCGAGCCATCGAACTCGGCGGCACCTACGATGGTCATGAACTGCCGAAGGACATCAACCGGTTCACGAGAACGTCGGCGACGGCGCTGGCGGGCCAGGGCCTGATGGGCATCGCCAAGGACAACTACCCGCGCGATGGGCAGTCGCGATCGTTCGTCGCGGGATTTGCCGAAGTCGAAATCGACGTTGAGACCGGCAAGTACTACATCCTCGACTATCTCGCAGTTGCCGACGTCGGGACCGTCATTCACCCGCGCAACCTCGGTGGACAGATCCTCGGGCGCTCGATGCTCGGCATCGGTCACGCCATCGGCCAGAAGTGGGTGTACGACCAGCAGTACGGTGTCGCGCTGGCCAGACGCTTCCATCACAACCGGCCACCGACGATTCTCGATGCGCCCGAGCAGATGACGTGGGCGTCCGTCGACTTGCCCGACCCGGAAACGCCGGTCGGCGCGCGTGGCATCGGCGAACCACCGGTGGGTGCCGGCGCCTGTGCGGTGATGAATGCGATCAGCGATGCGCTGGGAGACGAAATCTACCGACGCGCACCGGTGACGCTCGACATGATCTTGACTGCCCTTGAAGCGGGCCGGCCAACGACCGAGCCCCTCACGGCCCACATCTAGCGAGGCTGCGCTTCAGATCATGTGGCTCCGCCTCGCTAGAGTGGCAGTGTTTGATTGCCCGCCCTTTGGGCGGGCGAGCCGTCTTGAACGGCGCGAAGGCTTGACTCGTGGGTGAGGATTTCAGCCGTTCAAAACGGCTAGGAGAAGGAACGTCATGGCCGTGATTCACGACGTTATACCGGCGTTCGAGCTCTTTCAGCCTGAGAGCACCGGCGATGTGCTGACCCTCCTCAACCGATACGGCTCCGACGCCTGGATCATGGCGGGGGGGATGGATTCTTTCGATTGGCTGAAGGATCGCATCAGGCGCCCGAGCGTCGTCATCGATCTGAGCCGTGTCCAGGATCTGCGCGGCATCAAGGCGAGCAACGACGGACTCGAGATCGGCGCCGGCACGACGCTGACCGAGATCGTCCGCGATCCGATGGTACGTGAGAGGTTCGGTTTGCTGGCGGAGGCGGCCGAACTCGTCGCCTCGCCGCAGATTCGCAACCAGGGGACGCTCGGCGGCAACGTGACGCAGGATACGCGCTGCTGGTATTACCGCGCGGGCTGGTCGTGCTACCGGGCAGGCGGCAATATTTGTTACGCAGACACCCCGACTGCCATCAATCGCGAGCACGCGATTCTGGACGCCGACCGTTGCGTGGCGGTCAATCCGTCGGATACCGCACCAGCACTCGTGGCACTCGATGCACAGATGGTCATCCAGAGCGCGAGCGGTGTTCGCGTTGTCAATGCCGAGGACTACTTCATTGGCCCAAGCGTCGACATCACGCGCATGACGGTGTTGGCGCCCGGCGAGCTGCTGACGGCGATTCGGATCCCGTCGACGTGGGCCGGCGCACAGTTCTACTTCGAGAAGGTGCGCGACCGTAACGTGTGGGACTTCCCGCTGCTCAACGTCGCGTCGGCGGCCAGGTTCTCGGGTGGCAACATCCAGAGCATCCGCATCGTTGTCAACGCCGCGGCGGCACGGCCGCTGCGACTGCACGCGGTGGAAGAGGCGATCATCGGCAAGCCCAGAAGCGAGCAGACGGCGGAGCTCGCCGGTCAGATCGCTATCCAGGGCGCGCAGGCGCTGCGATACAACGGCTACAAGATTCCGTTGATGCGCAACCTCGTGAAACGCGCCATCCGAGGCGATCGGAGCGACACGTAGCGAGGCTCCGCCTCGCTACGTGCAGCGTCTTTTTGCCCGCACTCCGTGCGGGCGAGCCGTCTTGACCGGGGAAGACTTTGACGCATTTGCGATGAATCGAGGGCGGTCAAGCCGCCTAATTCTGCAAACCATACGTGGCGGGGGTGACACATGGATTTCGTAAAGTGGGGCCTGAATCCCTGGGGACAGAACATCCTCACTCACGTCTCGTGGACACTGTTCTGGGCTTCGCTGTTTGCGGGCCTGATGTTTCTCGTGGCTCACGGCAGCTACATGCTGTTGTCGGCGCATCGCAAGCGACCTGAGGCCGAGACCGACAAGCTGGAAGCCTCCTACCCGAGCCTCCCGGCGCGCGTCGAGCGGCACTCGCTGATGGCGAGGTTGTTTCACTGGGTCATGGCTGCCGCGATGTTCGTGCTGTTGTTCACAGCCTTCCTGCCGGTCGTCGGCGTGCAGTTCGCCTGGGTCACATGGCACTGGATTGCTGGTCTCGTACTAACGGGATCGATCCTGTTCCACATTATTCACGCCTCGTTCTGGCTGGACTTCTGGTCGATCTGGGTTGGTCCGAAGGACATCCCCGAGATCAAGGCTGAAGCCCTGCGTGAGCTCGGACACGACGTGCCCGGGCCCAAATCGGGCAAGTATCCGCTGGGCAACCGGCTGTATCACATGGCGATTGTGGTCGCTGGATTATCCGCTGTGCTGACCGGCGTGTTGATGATGTCGCGCGTACGGACGCCGTTCTTCACGCGTAACCCATATCTCTTCGGCGACGGGACCTGGGGTGTGACCTACGTCCTACACGGACTGGCGGGTGTGGGTCTCGTGGGCCTCGTTATCGCCCACGTGTACTTTGCCGTCCGGCCCGAGAAGTGGTGGATTACCAAGTCGATGCTTCTCGGCTGGATTACGCGTCGGCAGTACCTCGAGCATCACGAGCCGGAGCGTTGGCGCGTCGCGAATCCGCCGACGAGCCGAACGTAACGGCGACGTAGCCCCACCGTCTGAGGAGCGGCCGTTCTGATGATACGAATGCTCCTTCTCTGGCTCATCGGCCTGGCCATGCTGGCAATCATGCCGGTGCGGGTGTCGACGCAGGGGCCCAGCTATCCGATCACGCTGGTCGCACCGGGTAAAGGCCCGTTCACATTTCCCCAGGGCTATCAGACGCCGTGGGACAAGATCGACATCACGGTGACAGAGAAGTTGTCAGCGAATCTCTTCGTGCTTCATGGGTCGCAGGGCCTCGATCCCGCGCATCCCGATGCATCGGGCGGCCGCGCTCTCGTGCTGTTCGGATCCGACGGCGTCCTGATGGTCGACACGCAGAACCGACAAGTCGCCGACAAGACCCTGAAGGCGCTGCGGTCGTTCACTGACGGGCCGATCAAGGTGTTGGTCAACACGCACATTCACGGCGACCACACCGGCGCCAATGCTTTCTTCGCGAAACAGGGCGCGTTGATCTTCGCGCAGGAGAATCTTCGCAACGAGATGCTGCGTCCGCCGCCGCGCGCCAACGGTCAGCCGGCTCCGGCGCCCGACATGGCCGGCATACCGGTCGTGACGTACAGCTATGCCCCGGCCACTATCGGGCAGCCCGCAGTGACCCTTCACATGAACGGCGAAACCGTGGACTTCATCCCGATGATGCCCTCTCACACCGCCGGTGACACCATCGTCCGCTTCCGTACCGCTGACGTGATCTACATCGAGGACTTCTACCGCAACTTCGGCTATCCGTTTGCCGATCAAGCCAATGGTGGAACGATCAGAGGCATGCTCGAAGCGATCGACCTCATCGAGAAACTGGCCGGTCCCAACACCACCCTCGTCCCTGGTCATGGAACGCTGGTGAAAAGAGGTGATCTGCTTTCCTATCGCGCCATGCTCGTGGACATCATGGCCAAAGTGACAACGCTGCGCGAGCAAGGCAAGTCGTTGACCGAGGTGCTGGCCGCGAACCTGACTGCGCCGTACGACAAGACAACGCTGGGGGACACGCAGCAGAGCAAGGACCGCTTTATCACCGAGGCCTATGATGAAGTGAAAGACTTTCCGCCAATCGTGGACGGCAAGCGAACCATGCCTGTCCATTAGGCCATTTTCCAATGGCGCAGAGGCGGGTCTGCGAACCAAAGCGAGCGCGCAGCTACGGCGACGCGGACGCTTCCACGTTCGCCTAAAGCTGCGCGCGCTCCTTCTAGAAGTCGAACTGCACGTTCACCCGCATGAACCGCGGCAACAGGACCGCTGTCGGCTGCATCCATCGCGCCCCGTTCGTCGCCGGGTCGTAGACCGTCTCATAGGTCGTCGGCGTGTTGGCGTTGAAGAGGTTGTACAGGTCCAGACCGACGTTGGTTTTCGTCTTGCCGAACCGCAGGACCTTGGCGAATCGCATGTCCACGACGTTGATCCGGTCGCCGTACAACTGGCCCGGCAACAGGAGGTCCACGTCTTGTGTGGCCAACCCGGGAGCCAGTGGCCTTCCGGTTGCGGCCAGGAACTGCGCAGCGGTCAGGCGATAGGTTGCGGTCCGCGACGCGCCGTTCGTGCCCACGTTCGTCATGTTGGGCTGCGCATTGGCTTGCGAGCGGAATATGGCACTGACGAGCACGTCCACCTTCGGCACGGTATAGGACCCGAGGCCGCGGACGCTGGTGATCCACGGCTCCGTGGCGTTGCAGGCGGTCTGACCGTCAACGATCCCCTGGAGGATGATCGGCACTGCGGCCGTCCCGAGCGTGGGAGACATGGGTCGCCCGAACCGTCCCGTGTACGAGTCGCAGGTGTCGTTCACGCCGCGGCCCGTGCTGGTGCCGCCCTGCAGATTCAGGCCATTCCGCATCCGCGCGTTGAACGACAGGTCAACGCCATGCCAGTAGTGCGTTTCGTCACCGTAGTCGTCGGTGGTCGTGTAGTACGAGTCGGTCGCGCCAAGGGCGCTCCGCGTATTACGCGTGAGGAATGTGACCGGGTAGCCGCCTCCGTTGGGCAGCGCCGGATTCAACGGTGCCGTCAGCGTGACCTCGTCGTAGTCCGCCGCCGTGAGCGCGCGGTTATGGGTGACGAAGAAATTGCTCCACACCCGCCGGTTGTAGCTGACCTCCAGCGCAACCTGCGGCGCGATTTCCTGCTGCACGCCGACGCTGTATTGCCAATCGCGGTTGCGCGTGCCCCAACCCTCGAGGACAGCGGGATTCACGGTCGTCGTCTGGTTGAAGGAGCCCCAGTTGTTGGCCGACCACGCGCCGCACTCGCCGTTGGCCAGCGGGTTCATGAAGTCGCATTCGGCCACGCGATTCCCGTTGGGATCCGACCACGCGCGATTGATGGTCGTCACGAGCGTCGAACCCGGATTGTTGATGACGTACGCGTCACCGGTGTAGGCACCCTGGAGGTATTGGCCGATGTTCGCCTTGAGCGCGGTTCTGCCGTTGCCAAAGACATCGTAGGCGGCAGCGAACCGAGGGGAGATGTCATGGTAGCCCTGCACGCCCTCGTTGCGCGGTAGCAGTACCGGGCTACCGAACTCGTTGTCGGTGAGAATGCCGTTCTCTCCGGCCGGGGCCCAACTGGAGGCGGTCTCATACCGCAACGCCCCCTGGAGCGTCAGCCGCCCACGCGTCCACTGGTCCTGGATGTAGAAGCCGTTGTACATGAGGCTGTTGCTCACCTGGTTCATTCCCACCCGCTGCGACATCTGATTCGGCACGGCGTTGTTGAAGCGGTAGCTGATCTGCCGGCCGACGTAGGTTGTTGTCTCCCCGTTCATGTAGCCTGCCTGGTAACCCCACTTCATGTTGTGGCTGCCCGTGATGTACGACATCGCAGCCCGCCAAGTGGCGTGCTTCGAGTTGCCCGACGGCGCCGGATTGAAGCCGCGATAGATGAAATTCGCGAAGGGCACCCCGATACCGGTGGACTGCTCCGTCACGGGAATGAAATCCGTCAGCACGCCGTAGGGTCGAGGGTCGCCGTTGTCGGTATAGAACGCCGAATAGCCGGTCTCGAGGAGCAGGTGATTCGAGAACGGCGACGTCCACGTCGCCTGCATGATCTTCGCCGGCGCGTCCCAGATGGTTCCCGACTCGGGGGACACCGTTGCCGTGCTCGGGGTCACCCCAGGTCCCGACGACACCCAGCCATCACCAGGAGAGCGGCACTGATCTCCACCTGTCTTGTACGCGCCTGCGCTGCAGTTTTTCGTGTAGTCGAAATAGAACCCCAGCTTGTTCTTCTGCGTGGCCTGCCATGTGAGGCGCACCCCGTTGACGACCTTGGAGGTGCTCTGGCGGACACTCAGGGCATCGTTACGCGCCCACGTCCATGAGTTTGGGTTCCCTGCGTTCAGGTTGTCGTACAGGTTCTGCTGCTCCTGATGATTGCCCTGGAGGCGCGAATTAGCGAAGAACCACACGCGGTCGCGCAGAATCGGTCCGCCCACTGCGAGATTGGTGTCGTAGTTCTTGATGAGCGCCGGCTGCTCGTTGAATCCCAGCGAGCGCAGATGGTCGTCGATATTGCTCGACTGTCCCCAACTGCCGGCATAGCTACCGAACGCGGTTCCGGTGAACGTGTTGCCACCGGTCTTCGGGATGATGTTGAAGGCCGGGCCGCCGCGATCGGCCTCGCCGAGTCCGCCCGAAATGGACACTTGCACTTCCGAGGAGTTCGACATGTCGTAGAAGTAGCCAGACACGCCGCCGCCGTTGCCCGGCGAGCCCACGTTCATCCCGTCGAGCTGGATCAGTCCTTCGGTACTCCGCCCGCCGCGCGCGGCGAAGAAGTTGTTGATGGTCGCTGCGCCGCCCCCGAAGCCGGTTGCTTGAATCGCCGGAATGGCCGCAACGTAGTTGCCATAGCTTCGCGACGCCGGAAGCGTGCGAAGCACGTCCCCGTCGATGACCACCTGCTGGCGCGCGGTCTGGACGTCCACCACGGGCGACTCGCCAGTGACCGTAACGGTCTCCTGGAGTTCCCCTACTCGCAGCTCCGCACCAATCGTCATGACGCCGCCGCCCGTGAGCTCAACGCCCTCGCGTACGACCGTAGCGAAGCCGGGCAGCGTAAAGGTGACCTTATAGGTGCCGGGCGGCAGCTCCGTGATGCGGTATTGCCCAGTGTCGTCAGTGACGCTGGTGCGGACCTTGGTGATGAGCGCCGGACTCGATGCCTCGATCGTGACACCTGGAAGCACGGCCCCAGATGTGTCGCGAACGGTTCCGGCAAGGCTTTGCCCGGAGGCGATGGTGGGCACCCCACCAACGAGAGCTAGCAGCACGAAGAGTCGGACCAGCATGCGATTCATGAGTTGAAACCTCCACGACCATTTGCGTCTTCGAAGGGAACCATGAACGTCCTGACGCCGCGATGGGGCGGACTATGTGACCTTTCGAGTCCGCGTGTCAAGAACGGAAGAGCTATTGCTTTTTGATGTCTCGCCGACGTGCTCCCGCTTACCGCGCGAACGCCTCCGCGACTTTCACACCAAACGGTGCGACGCCCTCGGCATTCGACACGTTGGATGCGGCGGCAATCACCAGTCGGTGATCCGGGAACATCAGAAGCGCCGCCGTGCCGCCCATGGGATTGGCGCGGTGCGCCACCATCCGTGCGGCCGTGCCGGCCAGTTGTACGCGCTCCACCTTCCAGCCCAGGGCGAAATCGGTGGACGCGCCCGATTCCAGACGAAGAGGCGCCTGGAGAAGCGCGATGGTGTCCGCCTTCAACAGTCCGGGCCGCAGCATCGCCGATCCGAACCGAACCATGTCCGATGGCGTCGAGAGATACGCGCCAGCTCCGAAGAGACACGAGTTGTGCCGCCGCGAGGCTTCCTCGACGCCCAGCGTCGTTCGCAAATTCGCCTTTGGGAAGTAGAACGACGTGGTATCAGAAACTTTCTCCTTCGCCTCGGCGATGGTGCTGTTCATTCCGAGAGGCTTGAACACTTCGCGCGTCATGAACGCGGGAAAAGGTTCTCCGGCCGCCGCTTCTACCACTGCGCTGAGGAGGATCCAGCCGTTGGTGGAAAAGCGATACCTCGTGCCCGGCTCAAACAGAAGCGGCTCGCCGGCGAAGATCGTCACCGCTTCGTCGAGGCTCGCGCAGTCGCGGGCAGGCATGCTGTCGTTGTTGTCACCGCGGATGAAGTGAACGCCCGCGACATCGCCCATCAACTGACGCGTGGTGATCGTCCACTGCTTCTGCGGATACGCGGGAACGTAGTGCTGGACCGGTACATCGAGATCGACGCGCCCGCGTTCGCGAAGCAGCGCTACCGCCGCCGCAGTCATCGTTTTTGAGACGCTGCCCAGACGGAATCGCGTGCGCGGCGTCACCGGCGCGCGGGCCTCGATGTCGGCCCAGCCGAAGCCCTCGGCCCACACCGTCTCCCCACCCAGCGCGACGGCAACGGAGAGGCCGGGCAGATTCTCTTCCACGAGCAGCGAGCGCGCCAGGCGCCGGGACTCCTCGACGGCGCCCGAGTACCGCTCGGCGGCCGTATTGGCCGCCTCCGACGGCACAGCTGCGGGATCGGGATGAACCGCGGTCGTGGAGACGAAGTAGACGGCCGCCGCACCCACGACCATGATCGCCGCGGCGAACAGGACCGCAAACGCTGCCTCGGTGCGCCGGCGCGTCATCGCCTCACCGTCATCATGGTATCAGTCCATGTTCGGCGATCGAGCGGCCCGAGTCCTCAGCGTCTTGTGAGCAACGTGTGAGATTTCGGTGAGACCCGCGCCGCGGCGGAATGAGCGCACGCGGGACAAGGAACTAGAGGTTATCCAGCGTCCGAGCGGCCAACTGCTGTCGGCGCCGTGGGTACACGTCCGATGCCACAGCACGGGTGGCCGTGCGTTCAAGCGCCGGCGCCGCGTGCTTCAATTCCTCCTCCGCTTCGTGCGTCTCCATCTCGCTCAGGGCCAGCACCGTGTACCAGAAAGGGAATTTCCGCCATCCATGCTCGCCATCGCGTACCGAGCGCAGGTGCAAAGCGCCCTGCCGCAATCGCTCTTCACGGCGATTCAGCCCGCCGGAAGCAGGTTCCTCCACAAGCCCACGCTGCACTTGCCACAACAATAGAGGCCCGGATTACGTTTGCGCGGGTCTGCGGCGGCGCGCGCGAGACATCGCATCAAGCCATCATCAGCCGCTTCGAGCGCGCGCATCACATCTCGATCGCGCACTCGTAACAACCTCAGCGCGCGCGACGCCTCCTCGCCAAGGATGTGACGTGCGGACGCCGATGCGATGCGCTCGCCAGTGAACAGAACGATGCCCCTCGAGCGTTCGGAGGGGAATCCGGCGAAGGTACCTCCGTAGGACCCCGACAGCCCCTGTCGCGCTGCTATCCACTGTGCCACCTGAGTACGCTCCGTCGTCGTGAGCGCGTGGCCATCGAAGTGAGCCGCATTGATGGCATCAACCGTCTGAGAAAGGCTCGTCCTGCTGATCAGCATGCGCAACTCCTGCGCAACAAGGCGAGCCGATTATCGCCTGTCTCGACGCCATGGTCGCCTTAACATCCTTGAGTGGCAAGATTCTGGTGGCTGACGTTCGCGGGACTGGGGGCCCTGCTGGCGGTCGCCACGGGATGGTTCGCTTTTCGAGAACCCGACTATCGTCGTGTGCCGGTTCGCTCGCTGCGAGGACTCGAACAGCAACTCGAGTCACTGCGCATACGTCTTGAGATACCGGGGATCTCTGCCGCCATCGCAGAAGGAGACCGAGTAATCTGGGCGCGCGGATTCGGTACGGCGAACCGCGAACGGGCCGTTGCTGCGGGGCCGGACACGATCTACGGCGTGGCCTCGTTGACGAAACCTTATGGCTCGACGGTCGTATTGCAGCTTGTTCAAGAAGGTCGGCTGGGCCTTGATGATGATGTTTCGCGGTTCGGTATCGCCATTGCGCGCAGCGCACCCGTCACGGTCCGTCATCTCTTGTCGCACACATCGGGGGAGCCTCCGGGAGCACGGTATCGATACGACGGCAACGCCTTCGGCGCCTTGACGCGGATCGTGGAGCGCACGACGGGACAACCGTTTGCCAAGGAGCTCGCAGAGCGGATCATTCGTCCTCTGCGTCTCACTCGGACGGGGCCGAATCCCGGCGAACCGCGTCCGTTCTGGTCGCTGGTCGCGTCGGTCAAGGTGACGCCCGTAGACGTTGACCGGTCGCGAGCCGAGTTCGTGGCATCCAATGTCGATCGCGAGTCGATCGAGAGCAGCCTTGCACAGGGCTATGCGCGCGCGTGGGGACGTTGGATTTGGCCGAGTGGTCTCGTCGGCCCAATGAGGCCGATGTCGCACGGGTTCACGTTGTCGACGACCGCAGGGTTGGTGGCGTCGGCGCCGGACGTTGCGAGGTTTTCAATTGCACTGGACCAGGGGTTGCTGCTGAACGACGAGATCAGGGCGGAGGCGTGGAGGCGGCCACTGGCTCCCGACGGCACGCCATTGCCGTACGCTCTCGGGTGGTTCGTTCAAGACATTCGCGGGCGGCAGATTGTCTGGCACTACGGTCATGGGCTGGAATCATCGTCGTTGATCGTGAAGATGCCCGCGCATCGCGCGACGTTTGTGATCCTCGCGAACTCCGACGGACTGAGCCGCTGGCGTGGATTGGGCGACAGCGCAGACGTGATGGGCTCGCCGGCGGCAACCCTGTTCATGAATTGGTACTTCGCGAGGGAGGTTCGACCGTCGTCCCGATGACGATTCATCACACGTCCATGGACCGCGCGAATGTGTCGATCGGAAGCCGCTATTGCTTAACTCCAGATGGAGAATCCACTATGACTACCGCTACACTGCATCGGACGGCTCGGCTCATCGCAAGTGTCTTCTGTCTTCTGCTGGCTGCGGCGCCCGCATCGGCGCAGAGTGGCGAGCACCTGGAAGCGATCCACCATCCCGGCTACGACCCGACCATTTCCATGCCGTTTGTGCCGGCGATCAAAGTGAAGAGCGGCAAGCTGCTCTGGCTCTCCGGCGGAACGGCGTTGCCCGTCTACCACGATCATCCGCACCGGCGGGATCAGATCGTGAAATACCTGCCGAACGATCTGGAAGGGCAAGTGCGCCAGACGATGGATGGCATCATGGCGACGTTAAAAGCCGCCGGTGGCTCGCCACGCGATGTCGTGCACCTCTTTATCTTCCGAGCGCGGCCACGCATCGGCGATATCGGGCGAGCGAGCGCGGTGGTCAACTCGTACTTCGCGCCGTTCAACCACAAGCCCACGACCACCAACCTGGCGGTGCTGGAGCTTGGCGAGCCCGAGCAGCTCGTCGAGATTCAGGTGGTGGCGGTGGTGGACTGAAGTAGAAACCACACTAGAATGCGCCCGTGTGGCGACCGCTCCTGGCGTTTGGGATTGGCCTGATCCTCGCTCTTGCGTTCGATCAGACCGTGCGGCTGCTTCTCCGATCTGAACCCACCGGCGACAGGCGCTGGTATCTGAACACGGTGCAGTACCATCCGATACTCGGGTGGTCCGGTTACCCGCACTTCGCCGAAACGAACGACGGCATTCGCTTTGAGACGAACTCACTCGGGTACAGAGACCGAGAGCCAGTCGCGCAGGCCCAGAAGCTCCGTGTGCTCTTTCTCGGTGACTCGTTCACCTGGGGCGACGAGGTCAGCTCGGAGGATCGGTTCACCTCGTTCCTCGAAGCCTCCTGTGGATTGCAGTGCGATCGTCTGCCGCCGATTCAAGCGATCAATAAAGCCATCATCGGGTACGGCACGGCGCAGTCCTTCCTGCAATACCTGCTGACCCGAAACGAAATTCCGTTCGATTTCGTCATCCTGGGCCTGTTCACGGGGAACGACCTTACCGACAACGCCGCAGTCGACAGCCCGAGCGGCCCCCGACCTCGGTTGATTCGCTGCGATCCGGGGAACACCGGCCACGAGTTGTGTTTAGAGGGTGTGCCGGTTCCACCGGTTGTAGATTGGCCGGAACATCGACTGGTCAATCCGCGTGGCGAGGTCGCTCGGACCTTTGGTTGGAGCGGCCTGATCTCACTGGCGAGCCAGCGCCGGGCGCCGCTCTTTCTCCTCGAGAAGGAGATCGCTGACCAGATGAGCGAGATGTCGAAGTCCTTGCCGTTCCGGTTAGTGGAGCGGAAGTCGGAGGCCGCAATCGCAGATCGGATTGGTCAGCTGGAGGACATCCTTGGAGCGATGGATCGGACGATTCGCGGGGATGGCAAGGCGTTCGCTGTGCTGGTGTTTCCGAGCGGCCGCGTGTACGCCGGAGAGGCCGGTGACGAGCTTCGAGACTATCGCGAGATCCTGGGCGTGCTGGATCGTCTTCACATCCCCTTCGCCGACTACTACGAGGAGACGAAGGATTCTCGCTGGGAGGACCTCTTTTCCGAAATCGACGGCCACTGGCGGCCGTCGGGGCATCAGGAGGCGGCGAAACTGCTGCGACCGCTGCTTGTCGCGCTGCGTGCCGGCTAAGGGCTCCGCTTACGCCGCGACGCAGACTCGCGCGCTTTCCCACAGAACCGATTGCTGATCGAACGCCTTGCGGTACGACTGGATGACATCCTGTACCGACTGTCGTGCCGCCGCTGTATCGGCGTGAACCAACAGCAGCACCTTCGACTGTTCGCGATCGATGCTGCCGGCGGGGCTCAGCCACTGACCCTCGGCCTCCCACACGGTGAGGCCATCGGGGAACCGCTTGGTCACTTCATCGCGGAGGAAGATCTGCCATTCCAGCTCGCTGACCGACCCCTTCTGCCGCGACAGCCCGAAGTAGAGGGTCGTGCGGATCTGCGCAGCCGATGAGACGCCGCAGTCTATCGTGACGGTGAATCCCTGAGCACCGACCGGCGTTTGCCATTGCGCGCCTGAGACGAAACCGGCGGCGAAGATCAATGCGAAAAGAGCGGCCATCAGCGCTCGCATACAAGGTTTCTCCCCATCTGATCTGATGAGCTCCATTGTAGTAAGTCGAGTCGCGCGGAAACGTTGATTGCGATCAAGTTTCAACTGACAAGCGACAAGGGCACGTGGATCAGCGACGCACCGGTCAGCTATCCCGTAGTACCTGGGTCGCATCGATCCGTGACGCACGGTGGGCAGGGAGCCAACCCGCGATCGCGCCGACCACCGTCAGCGTGACCGCCGCACTCACCAGTGTGACCGCGTCGCGCGGGTGGAGGTTGTACAGGAGACTCGCGATGAGTTGTGATGACAAGACGCTGACCGCGGTGCCGATGATCCAGTCCGGGCCAGGACGTCGTCGACGCGGGACCAATGAACTGCAAGCAGAACCGCATCGGCCTTCGCGACCGCCTCGGCGCTTGCAAGCTGCCGACCGCAGTCTCCGGTCGTGTCGTCAACGCGCACAGTCGCGGGGCATCCGCTGAGGCGGTGCGAGACTTCCGGCTGGACAGCAATGCCTGTTCGAAGTTTGCATACACATTTCGGACAGCCATCTGAACCCCGATTCCTGTTCATTAACTGAGCAGAAGGAGCACAAACATGACGCCAAAGAACACAATCTGCCTCTGGTTCAACAAGGACGCGGAGGCGGCCGCGCGGTTCTACGCCGCCACCTTTCCGGACAGCAAATTGACAGCTGTGCACAAGGCACCCGCCGACTACCCGGGCGGCAAGCAGGGCGACGTCCTGACGGTGGACTTCACCGTTCTCGGCATTCCCTGTCTCGGCCTCAACGGCGGCCCGGAGTTCAGGCACAACGAGGCGTTCTCCTTCCAGATCGCGACGGACAATCAGGAAGAGACCGACCGCTACTGGAACGCCATCGTCGGCAATGGCGGCAAGGAAAGCCAGTGCGGGTGGTGCAAGGACCGTTGGGGCCTCTCGTGGCAAATCACCCCGCGCGTGCTGACCGACGCGCTTGCGGCAGGTGGCAGCGAGGCAAAGCGTGCGTTCGAGGCGATGATGCCGATGAAGAAGATCGACGTCGCCACGATCGAGGCGGCGCGGCGGGGCTGACGAGCCAGGGAGCCGGCAGATGTGAGGGCGTTCAGCTCGACGATCCAACTCCCGGCCCGCGGAGCAGTTTGACGATCGTTCAGAATCTCCGACATCCCTTCAATGCGTTGTCCTTCGTGTGCGTCCGAGCTCCAGGCCTGGAGCCGGTTTTGCCCGTCGTGCGGCCAGCCGACGGCATCGCCGTCTCAGCTCACGACATCTCCAGGTGTCATCGCGCACGGCGTGAACCGCCTGTCCTCTGAATCGATTCCTGTCACATCAATGCCGCCTTAACCCGTTGTGTCGCGCGGCAGTGGCGCTACTGGCCCGAAGCTGTGTCAAGATCGAAGGTGCCAGCACGACTGCCAGTCGAGGCGGTGTTTCGTGCAACGTCGTCTGAAGAAGCTCCTGGTTATTGGTTCAATCGCATTCATCCCGTCCCGAGCGTTCGCACAAGCGTCCGGTTCCACATCTACCCAATCCACCCGATCACCTGCGGCAGCTGAAGTTGATGCCAGCCTGGCCACGCCGGTGGGGCATGAAGTGGATTTCAGTGTGGGCGGCTACAAGTACGCCGAGCCCGGCGATACGAGCATTTCGATCCACGGCCCCAAGTTCGGAGGCGAATATACGGGCACGATGTCACTCAATCCAGGCAAGCACTGGTTTCTCCAGGCCGACGCGCGGGGCCTTTTTGGCAGCACCACGTACGATGGCTGGTGTTCGCCCTTCCTGATCACGCCCGACAGCAGGTCGCCAAATGGCTACGCGCTGGATATTGGTGATCCGTCGCCGTGCAGCGAGAGTGGCGACAAGGACTGGTACGTGGAAGGCCGTGCCCTGGTCGGCAAGGATTTCATCGCCCACAAATGGGGATGGTCACCCGATATCGGCCTGGGCATCCGCCATTTGTCCAATGGCACCGCCGGCGTCGCCGGCTACCGCACAGAGGAGTATCTGTATCTGCCAATCGGCATTACGGCACGGACCACTGTGGCTTCGCACAACGTGCTGAGCTTCAACCTCGAATACGATCGTCTGTTGCATGGTTGGCAACGGACGCGCGACTCGCAGTTGGGCGGTGGAGATGTGCCGGCGACACCGATTGCACCAGCGTTCACGCTCGAAGGATTCTCCGACATTTCGTTCGATCAGCACTCAGGGTGGGCGCTGCGCGCACGTGCGAAATACCAGATGACCAGGCAGTGGTCGGTGGAGCCTGAGTACATTCACTGGAACGTCAGCGCCTCGCCTGTGAACTACGAGACGGCGACGTTCACGGTCAACAGCATCACCGTCCGGCAGCAAGTCGGCGCATATGAGCCGTTGAACACAACCAACGAGTTCGTCGTCAAGCTTGGGTATCGTTTCTAGGAGCGGCCGGCTCGGACTGGCTTGGATATAGGCGAAACGTCGTACCCCAGCGAGTCAGTTGTTCATTCTCGTGCTCGTCAAAGCCGGGGGACTCGAAGAAATCCGTCCGCTGTGCTGATGGGCAACCTGCCGGGAAGCCCGACCGCAATCGTGCAGCCGTCTTCGGTGAAGCTATCGAATCGGCAACTGCCTCTGTGGGCACTTAAGACCTTCAGCCCGTCGACCATGGCTCGCCTGGTACCGGCGGTCCTGAAAGAGTTTGTGATGACCGCTGAAGACACTCGGTTCGTCGCCGAATTCATCGACAGTCTCCGTGGCAATCAGGCAGGGCGCCCAACGGTTGTCACGACCGCTTCCCGCGCGATGAGCGCCGCCGTCTCGGCCAGCCGGGCTGAATAACCCATCTCGTTGTCGTACCAGGCGGCGACGGACAGCAGCCCGCCCTGTATCGCGGTCAACGGCAGGTCGACGATTGACGAATGCGAATCGCCGACGATGCGAGAGGACGCCCATTCGTCTTCGAGTACCGCCATGACACCTTTGAGAGGCGGAACAGCGGCCGCCTGGCGGAATGCGTCGTTCACCTCTTCCACCGTGACGGGCCGCTCGGTGAGGAGGTTGAGCTCGGCAATGCTCCCGGTGCGTGTGGGCACACGATAGGCCTTGCCCGTGATCTGGAGGCCCTTCCAGATGAACCCGAGCGCACGCGCGGCGCCTGATGACGAGGGGATGATGTTTTCAGTGGCGGCCCATGAGTCACGACGATCTTTCATCGGCTGGTCGGTCAACGACTGAGTGTTGGTATAGGCATGAATGGTCGAGAAGAGGCCGTACTTGATGCCAAAGTTTTCGATCACCACCTTCACCACCGGAGCCAGCGCATTGGTGGTGCAGCTGGCCATGCTGACGATCCGGTGTTTCTCGGGATCGAACGTCTCCAGGTTGATGCCCGGCAGTAGCACCGCGTCACAGTCGTTTTGCGTCTTGCTCGGCGCGCTTACGAGCACACGCCGGGCGCCTGCGTCGAGATGGGCCTGCGCTCCGGCACGAGTCGTGGCGCGGCCCGTGCAATCGATCACCAGGTCTACGCCGAGTGCCTTCCAGTCCGGCAGCGCCTTCATCGAGTTGAAGTAGGGGATTTGTCGACCGCCGATGACAAAGCCATCGTCTTTCGCGGTGACCTCCTCAGGCCAGCGGCCGTAATTGGAATCAACCTCGAAGAGCGCGGCGAGTGCCGGGACATCCTTGATATCGGAGATCGACGCCGGAACGAATAAGCCATCCTTGAGTGCCACCTTCATCAAAGACCGGCCGATGCGACCAAAGCCGTGAATCGCGATCCTTGTCATGATGTTCATCCTGTTGCTGAAATTCGGCGGGCTTGGCGGTCCCCGTCGTCCACCATCGATCGCCGGCGTTCGTTAGGCTAGGGCGTTTTCATGGGGCGAACAAGCACGCCGCATTCCAAGTCCAAGCGAGGTGTACAAGGCGGTAACTCTCAGAGCGTGCTGACCTCGATCTCAGATCGGGGGGGCAGACCGATGGTCTGCGCCTCCGCGATAGCGGAGGATTACGAAATGTTGGAGTTTTCGAATTCGTTCGTTGTCATGGCTGGATGACTTTCATGCGTTCGTCTGATATGTCGCTGCGAGCACAGCACTCCAGAGCGGACCCTCCGGGTCGATCGTCTTTCGTGCCGAGATATGGCCCGATTTGATCGCCGGGAGCGAGTGGCATCGGCGTATTCTACGCACCCCGTCGAGGTTCCTCAATGTCGGACCTTCGTTGTCGATCGTAGCAATCGGTTGACGACATCGCGGACAGACAAGGCCCGTTCTCGTCTTTACTGGTGTAGATCGATTTGGTAGGGACACGTCGGCACGTCGCAGGATTCTTGGACCGGGGCAGTCTTCGTGCGGCCACGGTTGATCGGTATGCCGCTCGCAGATCCATCCCTCATTAGCACTTGCCACACGCCTGCATCGAAATACGCACGTCGACCTCGGCATGGTCGTCCTTATGAGGGAAGATGGCTTGAACGCAGGGGCGGAGAAATCCCTCAGAGGACACACTGATGTCTCGGTGTAACGAGACTTCGTCCGTCGGAATGCCCGCCGATGCGTATTGATGCACTACTGATAGTTTGCACCCATACGGGCACATGAAGGAAAACGGGCAGCTGGAGAAATG
>Ga0209382_10001223_pt1 | contig 40963 bp, 32 predicted proteins | sample SoiMetdeltSBSDD5_FD_187599 | JGI IMG/M metagenome (GOLD analysis project Ga0209382, IMG submission 187599) | Bulk soil microbial communities from a Populus tree surrounding site in Tennessee, USA - Soil MetaG P. deltoides SBSDD5 (SPAdes) (version 2) | ecosystem: Environmental > Terrestrial >... | reverse complement strand
CGAGATCGTCGGCATAAATGAGGACGATGTTGGGAGTCTGCGCGGAGACGGTGGTCGCTGCCGCGAGGAACAGCGTGGCGATGGCGAATCGCTTGTCCATGGCTGCTAAGGTCCTTCCAGTCACACCGAGGCGGATACTCTATCCAGCCTCCGGGCTTCAGGCCAATTTGATGATGCCGTCAAATACCGTGGCACCGGTTCGGCCGCTCGCGGGTGGGTGTCGTAGGCGCACGAACTGCGGGAACAGATTCGGGACTGGAAGGACCAGGACTCGAGGATTGGAGACTCGGGATTCGGGACTCGGGATTGCGATCAGGGATTAGCGATTGGTTACGGGCGGCACCCTCCGAATGCCGCCCAATCCGCTCTACCACCTCGGCTCGCGCCGGCCCCCGCCGCCACCGTACCCGCCCCCGCCGCCGCCCGAGCGTGCTGGCATCGGCTTGGCCTCGTTGACGGTCAGGTTCCGGCCGCCGAAGTTGTGATCGTGCAGCTGCTCGATCGCGCGCTGCGCTTCTTCTTCGGTAGCCATCTCGACGAACCCGAAGCCGCGCGCGCGGCCGGTGGCCATGTCGCGCATGATCTTCACGCTGTCGACTGTCCCGCAGCCTGCAAACAGCTGCTCGATGTCCTGCTCCCCCGCGCTGTACGGGAGGTTGCCCACGTAAAGTTTTCTACCCATTGCTGACTGTCTCACTTCTGCTCCGCTCTCGGAGCGACTGGCGTGGTTGATAATCCGCCCTTGCGGATGGGAGATGGAATGGGCAAGGCTCAGCAGTCTACGTTGCGGGGAAAAGGTCTGAGGGACGTTTCGTCGCGGCACGCGGGCTACGGCAGGAGCTGCCTTCCACCTATCGGCCGAGAGCATATCACGTTCCCCGGGCAGCCGACTTGCAATACCCTGCTGTTATGGCTTCCAGACAGATATCCCCTCCCGGGCCCTCCGCGCGGAGACCCGGGCGCCCCCGCCGGGGTGCCCGTCACGACTCGGATTCCCTGATCGACTGGACGCAGCCCGAACAGAACGCCCACGTGCTCGACTGGCGGCAGCGAGCGCACGAATTCGGGATCGTCCCCGCCGACGACACCGACGAGACCGTCGTCCTCCCGGCACGGCAGCTCGTCGAGGAAGACGACCCCGAGGCCTTCGACGACCAGATGATGGAAGAAGGCGACGAACCCCTGCGCGCTGAAACCAAGGACGACGAGGAAGAGGAAGAACTGCCGCAGCCAGGCACCTCGCGCGAGGATCTGGATCTCGTGCGTGTCTACCTGAAACACGTGGGCCGGCGGAAGCTGCTCAAGGCCAAAGAGGAACAGGAGATCGGCGAGCGTATTGAGAAGGCCCGCGGCGAGCTGCAGGCGACGCTGGGCATGATTCCGTGTGCGGTCCGCACACTGCTCTCGCTCGGGGACCAGGTGAAGAAGGGGGCGCCGGCCGCCGAGCTCATCCTTCTGCCCGATGGCGGCGAGCTCAAGCAGGACCATATCGCGCCGGTTTTGAAAGCGTTCGATCGCATCCGGCACGCGCGCCACAAGATCGAGGACCTCACCCGCAAGTGCGAGGACAAGCGATCGACGGCGGCGTCTCGTGCGGGGTACCGCAAGGATATCGACGCTGCCGATCAGATGATCGCCGGGCTCCTGCGCGACATGCCGCTTCGCCCCTCGCTCGTCGAGGACATCACCAGCCGCCTGCATGAGAAGATCGCGGAGTTCGACAAGGTCGAGAACATGCCCCGTCCGGCGCGGGCGGCAGCCCGGCAGGCGCTCGAGGAGCGCACCGGCATGGCCCGCCGGAGGTTCTGCGAGATCGCGGAGCGGGTCTGGCAGCAGGAGGAGAGGATCCGCGAAGCCAAGCGCGAGCTGCTCGAGGCGAACCTGCGACTGGTGGTGTCGATCGCCAAGCGCTATTCGAACCGCGGCCTGTCGCTGCTGGATCTGATCCAGGAAGGCAACATCGGCCTGATGAAGGCGGTCGATCGCTTCCAGTTCCGGCGCGGGTTCAAGTTCTCGACCTACGCCACCTGGTGGGTGCGCCAGGCCGTCGGACGCGCGGTCGCCGATTACGGCCGCACCATCCGTCTGCCGGTGCACGTGATCGAGTCGCTCAACCGGCTCACCCGCGAGCGGCGCACGCTCGCCGCCGATCTCGATCGTGAGCCGACACCGGAGGAGCTCGCGGTCCGCATGGAACTGCCGGTCGGCAAAGTGCAGCTGCTGCTCGAGGCATCGAAATCGCCGACGTCCCTCGAAGCGCCCGTCGGCGAAGACGAAGAGACGCGGCTCGGCGATCTGGTGAAGGATGCCGCGGCGCAGTCGCCCGAAGAGGCGGCCATGCGCAACCAGATGGCGGTCGAAGTCGAACGGGCGATGGCACCGCTGACCGATCGGGAAAAGGAAGTGATGCGTCTCCGCTACGGCCTCGGCACCGATCGCGAGCACACGCTGGAGGAAGTAGGCCGCCGGCTGTTCATCACCCGCGAGCGCGTCCGTCAGATCGAAGCCAAGGCGCTGGCGAAGATGCGCGGCAGCGGCGGGCGCGCCGCCTAGCCGGCGCAGGTCCGGTCTCCCGGCTGCACTCGTATGTTCGCCGACCGCCAGCTCCGGGTCCGCGTGCTCGAAGCGCTCGAGACGCGGGTCAAGCAGTTCGTGCGGCGTGACGAAGTGTGGCCGCTTCGTGTACCGCGCGAGCCGCTCCTGCTCGACCACATCGTCCGTCAAACGCTCGCAGACGACGCGGGCCGGTTCAACCCTGACACGCTTCGCGCCCGCACGCTGCTGTCCTTCGAATGGCCGGACGGCAGCTGGTGGCGCGCGTGGGTTGGCGCGCTTCCGTCAGGGCTGAAGATCTATTGCGATTCCGGTGAGCACGAGTCCCGCCTCCTCGCCTCGGGCGGACGCAACGAGGGGGACGACAGCGACCGGGCGTTCCTCGAGCTCTTCGGAGAATCGGCCGGACGCCATTTCGGCATCGAGATGTCCGGTGGCGCGCCCCGATCGGTCCGGTCGCCGTGCCCACGCGACCTGCTCGTCGAGATGTTCGTGAACCTCTTCGAAGTGACCGGAGCCGAGGATTCCGTCCGGCGTCAGCTGGATCGCGGGGTGCGTGGGACGCCGCCGTCCGGACACGACTTCCGCGCCGACGTCGAAGAATGGCTGGACGCGGCACTGCGGCGGCGGTCGCTCATTTCTTCACCGGCACCCTGACCGCGGTCCAGGTCCCCTCGCCTGCGCCTTCAAAGTCCACGTCGCCGCTCATCCGATCGTCTTCGTAGTTGCCGCTGAAAACGCCCGAGACGGTTGTGCCTTCAGCCACGACCGTGACCGTGAACTCGACGTGATGCTCCGTGACCGTACCTTCGAGCGTGGACTTCCCATATCGGCCCTCATACGTGCCGGTGATCTTCCCACCATCCTGTTTGAAGGTGACGAGCGGCCGGCCGGTGCCGACGGCCAGTTCCACGGTGAACTGCCACTGACCGGCGATGGTCGCGGGCGCTGCCGACAGAACAACGACGCTGATCAGAAGGAGAAAGGCGGAGAGCGCTGAGCGATACATCATGCTCAACGATACTGCGGAAGCGCTCAGCTATCAGATGTCAGAGCCTAAGCGGCGTCCTGGGAAAAGATGGTGGTGATGAGGTCGTCGTCCGAGAACTCGGGAACCGAGCTCGGCGTGAACGACTCGAGATCCAGTTCGTCCTTCCGGGCGTTGATCTTCAATGTGGCCGGTTCCTGGAGAATCGCGCCCTCCTCGACCGGCAGCAGGAAGTGCTTGTGGCTGAAAAGCCCCTTGGCCTCGATGACGAAGTACTCGCACCGTCGTGTGACCGGGCTGATCAGCACGCCGTCGATATGGCCGAGCGACTCTGCATCCTCGGTGCAGACCCTGAAGTCCGACAGATAGCCAGCGGGGCACCTGACGTTGCTCGCGTCGAGATACCGCAGGTCGGCTATTTCACTGGTCCGTTTTGTAGCCACCGTCGCCTCCTGGCCCGCCTACGCAGCAATCGTAGTGCCAGCCCTGGCGCGCCAGAAAGGGACGGTTTTTCACAACTCTTCCCGGCGGTGGTGGCCGGAAACACAACATTGCGGCTGGGATTACACTGGCGGGGCCGCGTCCGGCGGCTGCAGGGGTAGCGGTGGATTGGCCACCCAGCCAATTTGTTGATACATGCCGAGCATGTCGAAGGAATTCCAGCCTTCTACTATCTTTCCGTCCTCGACACGGACGATCGTGATACCCCAGAAGTCAACAGGTTGGCCGGTTGGTGCACCACCGAATGCGGCGCCGACGTGCCGCCCGGTCACATGGCAATAGGCGGCGACCACATCTCCCTCGGTGACGGTTCGCACCACCTCGATCGAGAGATCGCCGAGCGCATCACGAAACATGCGGAACAGCGGCTTGAACGCGGTCGGCCCTTGAAGAGGCCCTCCTGGTAACCCGTAGGCAACCGCATACGGAGCAAACAGGGCGTCGATGGACTCTTCGCGTCCTTCGTCCCAGACTTCCTTGAACCAGCGGCGAACGATCGTATCGGGAGAATCCGGCATCAAACACCTCGCAGGGTTTGCGGGAGAGTATTCCGTCACGGAGGTCACCGGTCAATATGTTCGAAGCGGAGCGTGGAGCAAGAATCGTGGCGGGTGCGCGCGGGAGGGCGGGTAGTTCGAACCCGCACTCCCGCATGCGCGTGACGCTGGACAGGGTTACTTGTCGACGATGTCGCCGAAGCCCTTCAGCTGTTCTTCAATGACCTTCCGGTCGCCGACGATGACGATGAGCGCCCGTTCGTCCTGAAGGTGCTTCTTCGCCACCTCCGAGACCTGCTGCGGCATGACCGCATACACCTGTTTGACGTACGTGCTGGCATACGTCGGCGGGAGTCCATGGAGATCCATGTAGTCCAGTTGATTGGTGATGCCACCACGGCTCGAGTTCTGAAGCACGTAGGTGCCTGCCAGGTAGTTCTGGATGCCGGTCAATTCCTCCCCTTTCGGCGGTTCGGCCTGCAGGCGATCGATCTCGGCGAGGATCTCCTTGATTGAAGGCCCCGTGACCGTGGTCGTCACGTCCGCGTTCTCGGCCCAGTACGCATCGCGGTAGCGCACGGACAACTCGCTGTATGGCGAGTAGGTATAGCCCTTGTCCTCGCGGATGTTCTTCGTGATGCGCGAGGCGAAGGCGCCGCCGAGCAGCGCGTCCATCACTGTCATCGGAATGAAATCCGGGCTCGACGGGTCGACGGTCGGGACCCCCATGATGACCGTGGACTGCGGTGCTCCAGGACGGTCGATGATGTGAACGAGACGCGTGGACGACGGCTTCGCGGCCGTAGGCGCCGGAGCGCTGCCCTTTTCCCAGGGGGCGAAGGCTTTTCGAATCGACGCCTCGACGACTGATTCGTCGAACCGGCCGACGACGTAAAGACGCGAGCGGACAGCGCCGTAGTTCTGCTGATAAAACCGGCGTGTCTGATCCAGCGTGTAAGCCTTTACCATCGCGTCCGTCGGGAAGACACGGCCGTAGGGATGGTCGCCATACATCACCGACCGGAATTTCTGCAGCGCGAGCGACTGCGGCTGGCTCAGGCTCACTGCCAGGTTACGCAGCATGTTCGCCTTCAGGCGCGCGAGCTCCGACTCCGGGAACTTCGGGTTCCTGACCACATCGGCCACGAGCTCAACCATCTGGTGGCCGTACTCGCTGAGCACGTCCCCGCCAATCGTCGTCGTATCGCCGCCAACATTCACCGACAGCGATCCCCCCATCCGCGCCGCCTCTTCAGAGATCTGCGCGGAGCTCCTCGTCGCCGTGCCCTCACGGATCAGGTCCCCAGTCAGATCCGCCAACCAGACTTCGTCAGCGTTCTCGTAGGCGTTGCCCGTCCGCAGGCTCAGCGTGACGCGGACCTTCGGCATGGTGCCCCACTGAACGAGCGCCACCTGGAGGCCGTTGTCGAGGGTGAACCGCTTGGGCTCGGGCACCTTGAAGTCGCGCGGCGTGCCCGGCTTCGGCGGCTCCGCCGGGAACGTGGCGGCTGTGGCGGCCGGCTTCTGCGCCGCGGGCTTTTGCGCCGCTGGCTTCTCGGGCGCGGGTTTCTGGGTTGCGGGCTTTGCCTGCGCCGGTTTGTCCGCGGCAGGCTTCTGCGCCGCCGGCTTCTGTGTGGACGGGCTTTCGAGATCGGGTTTCGCCGGGAGCTGCCCGAGAACGACCGCGGGCGCTGCCAGGAGCGCGGCGCCGCAGATCACGGAAACGAAGCGCGTGCGCGTCATGTCAGTTCCCCTTCCCTTTCGGGGTGATGGTCAGGATCGTCCGGTTGGTCGGCCGCAGGTATTCGCGGGCCGCCTTCTGAATCACTGCCGGCGTGACCTTCTTGAACTCGTCCTCGAGCCGGTTGATCTTCCCCGGGTCGTCGTCGAACAGGGCGAACGCGGCCAGCATGTTGGCCCGGCCGAAGCCGATGAACTGCTCGTAGGCGGCGTAGAGACCCGACCGCCGCTTCACGAGCGCGAGCTCGAGCTCGGCCCTCGTCACCGGCGTGGTCTGGAGCCGGGTGATCTCCTCGTCTATCGCCTGGATGATGTCGTCGGCTTTCTTGTCGGCATCGTGAATCAGCCAGACCATCCAGAGCGTCGGCCCCTTGATGTCGAACATGTTGCCGAGCAGCGGGTTGGTGCCGCCGGACACCGAGCCGGTCAGCCCGCGCTTCTGGACCAGCGACTGATAGAGCCGGCTGTCCGCGCCCTGCACGAGGAGCTGATCGATGAGCCCCATGGCGTAGTACTCGGGGGTGTTGCGCGGCGGGAAGTGATACCCGAGCGCGAGCGCCGGCCGGTTGGCCAGCGGATCCTCACGATTCGCCCGCTTCTCTTTCTCCTGGCGCGGTTCCGAAATATCCGGCTCTGGAGGCAGCTTCGATGCGGGGATGCCGCTGAAATACTTCCGGATCCATTCGAGCGTCTGCTTCGTGTCGATGTCGCCGCTCACGACGAGCACGGCATTGTTCGGCGCGTAGTAGGTCTTGAAGAACTGCTGGACGTCGGCGAGCGTTGCGGCGTCGAGGTGCTCGAGGTCGCCGTAGAAATTGTGGGCGTTGAACCAGTTGGTGTTGGCGTGCTGCGGCAGATCCAGCCACGGGAACCCGCCGTAAGGCTGGTTCAGCACGTTGACCTTGACCTCGTTCTTGACCACCCCCTGCTGGTTGGTGAGGTTCTCCTGAGTGATCTTGAGGCCCCACATCCGATCGGCTTCCGCCCACAGGATGGTCTCCAGCGTGTGGACCGGCACGACCTGGAAGTAGTTCGTGAAGTCGAACAGTGTCGATCCGTTCAGCACGCCGCCGTTCGACTCGACCAGCGAGATGAACTCGTTCTTGCCGAGATGCTCGGAGCCCTGGAACATCATGTGCTCGAACAGGTGCGCGAAGCCGGTGCGGTTCTTCGGCTCGATCCGGAAGCCGATCGCGTAGTAGATGCCCACGACCGCAGTCGGCGAGGAGGTGTCGCGGGAGAGAACGACCTTCAAGCCGTTCTCGAGCTTGTGGTACTCGATCGGCACCGTGACCGTCGACGGGATCGAGGCGGTTCGAGCGGGGGCCGGTCGGGCCGGGGGTTGCTGGCCGTCAGCGGCAGCGGTCTGGGTGAGCGCCAGCGCTGCGGCGGCTGCGGCGAGAGCAAGAACGCGTACAGGCATGAAGGGCTCCTCAGCGAGCGATCCTAGCATTCAGATCCGAGGGGCTTCGCCCCTCGGACTCCCCAACACCGTCGCTCGCGGGGGCCCCATTGCCCCGCTCCGCTCCGGTGGGCGCGCCTTCGGCGCGCCCCAACACCGTCGCTCGCGCTCTTCGACCAGGCTCAGGGCGCCCCGAGCGCAGTCGAGGGGCGGGGGCCCCATTGCCCCGCTCCGCTCCGGTGGGCGCGCCTTCGGCGCGCCTCGGTTTGTTATGCGGCTCGCTGACAACGAGTACACAATCTGTTTGCGGGCAGCGTAACGGGCTAACTCCAGCGATCGTACTGCCGGGGGCGCGTCATGGCGGTCGGCCGTCCTCTCGCGAAGAGCGGCGCGAGGATCAGACCAGCAGCGAAGCCGCCGATGTGCGCCATATACGCGACGCCCCCGCCGGCGTTCTTGGCTGTCACGGAGATCGATCCCACCCCACTGATCAGCTGCATGACGATCCACAGCCCCAGCATGAAGATCGCCGGCACGGCCATCACGCCGCCCCAGGTCATGACGTAGACCCGGTTCCTGGGAAACATCAGCAGATAGCCGCCGAGCACGCCGCTGATCGCACCGGACGCGCCGACCGCGGGAATATTCGAGCCGCTGTTGAACAGAATGTGGGCCAGGCTCGCCGCGAACCCGCACACGAAGTAGAACAGCACGAACCGCAGGTGTCCGAGCCGATGCTCGATGTTGTCGCCGAAAATCCAGAGGAACAGCATGTTCCCGCCGAGGTGCCCCCACCCGCCATGCAGGAACATAGAGGTGACGAGCGTCGACCAGTACGGAAATGGGATGAGCGGCGGCAGATCGGTGCCGACGCTGAACTCGCGCGGGACGACGCCCCAGGCGAAGATGAAGGCCTGCACCGCATCCTCGGGGCGGTTGATTTCGTTGAGAAACGCCAGCACGTTGGCCACGATCAGGCCAATCGTGACAAAGGCGATCCCCGCATGATCGTTTTCATCGCCAATCGGAAACATGTGAATCCTTAAAGTCCGGGGTCCGGGGCCCGGGGTCCGGTTGCGCAACGTCCGTGGGAGTTCGCGGGTTCCGGACGGCGGACCGCGGACTGCGGACCACGCCCCCTATCGTCGAGGCGGAAGGAACCGCTTCGGAAACTTCGCTACGACGGTGTAGTGCGGATCGACGACATTGGCGACCCGCACGACGCCGGCCTGGGACGCCACCTGGTACGCATCCATCCTGTCGAACCCGTAGTCGGACACGAGCCAGTCGATCAATTCGACGTATGCGATCCTGAGCGCGTCGATCAGCGGTCGCACGCTGCCCGCCACCATGATGTAGTCGTCGTTTTCGATCCGGGGCCAACGGATCGACTTGCCCTTGATCAAATCGAACTGGAAGGTGACGTCCGCCGTCGACTCGAGGCCGGATCCGGCGATCTCGCCGTCGCCCTGCAGGGCGTGGAAGTCGCCGAAGTAGAAGAGCGCACCGGGGTGAAACACGGGCAGGTAGACGGTCGCGCCCTGGCCGACGTCGGAAGCGTCCATGTTGCCTCCGAAGTCGCCGGGCCACAGGCCCGGCCACGCCGCTTCCCCCGCCGGGGCGACGGCAACCCGGCCCAGCATCGGACCGAGCGGCAATTCGATGCGCTTGCTGGCCGAGCCAGGCATGTCGAGCACGCCCACCATTCGCGCGCGATCGATCTGCCAGATGAACCGGCGACCCGGCAACGGGTCGTTCAGCATCCGGGTGCGGCCGTCGCCCGCGACGCCGCTGATCCCGTTCGGCGTGACGTTCGACACGGCAATCTCCCGGTTCGGCGTCAGCTTCACGATCCGCACGACGAGCGTGTCGCCCGGCGCCGCGCCTTCAATCAGGAAAGGACCAACCTCCCCCGGCCACGGTCCGGCAACGTTCGGATCGTAGTAGTCGCCGGGCTTGGAGAAGGTCTCGGTCTCGACCGTGTCGCCGGGCTTGACGGTGAGGACCGGCGGACGAGCGGTGAACGTCGTGACGCCGGCCGTCGGCTTGAACTTATGGGTTTCAGCTGAGGCGAGAGTGGCGGTCGCGAGCAGGGCTGTCAACGCTGCGGCGTAGCGCATGGCCACGATCATAAGCTGTCAGATATCTGGAGACCGGCCGGGCCTCGAGGCCCGGCCCCACAGACCGGGGGTGGATCAGAGACCACGTTCGTAGGGTCGGGCCTTCAGGCCCGACCGACGTTGGCGTTCAGATCGCGTCCGACGCGCTGGAGAACGTGAACTCGCGGATCCGTGCGGCCGGACAGACGAGGCCGAACGTGAACCCGTCTGAGCCGCCGAATCCTTCGCCGGTGACGGTGCGCTCGGGCGGCGTCATCGCGTCGACGTTGTTCAGCGCGACGATCGGGCTCTCGTTCCAGCGCATGTTCTTCACCGGCCTGGTGACCTTGCCCTTCTCGATCAGGAAGAGACCGTCGCGGGTCAGGCCGGTGAAGAGCAACGTCTGCGGATCGAGCGGCCGGATGTACCAGAAGCGCGTCACCAGCACCCCGCGGTCGGTGCCGGCAATGAGATCGGCGATCGTGGCGTTGCCCCCTTCCAGGATCAGGTTGGCCGGCCCGCCGGTGGGCTCACGATTCTGCTTCTGGGCCCAGAAGCGCGAGTAGTTCAGATCCTTCCAGATTCCCTTTTCGACCCAGGAGGTCCGCTTGATCGGCAGGCCGCCGCCATCGAACATCACCGTGGGCGCCAGCGTGTGCGCGGGATCGGAATAGATGTTGACCGTTTCGCCGAGCACCTGCTCACCGATGCGGTTGCCGCCTCCTTTCTTCGAAAAGAAGCTCCTCCCCTCGTCCGCCTGCCTCGCGTCCGCGCTGAAAATCAAGAACGCGAGCAGATCGCCAAGCGCCGCGGGTTCGAGGACGACGGTGTACTTGCCCGGTTCGATCGCGGCCGCATCCTTCGAGAGTACCGCCTTGTCGATCGCCGCTGAGGCCAGTCTCGACGGGTCGAGCAGCCGGAGTTCGTTGAACGACTTCGACGCCCAGCCGGATCCCGATCCATCGGCGGTCCGCGCGGTCAGGTTGTAGTCGGCGGCGGTCCGCCGATCGTAGGCAAACAGGCCCTTCGAGTTCCCCGCCGCCTGGAACGACGCCGACGTGTCGACGAACCCGGCGGAAACGACCCCCTTCTGTTTGCTGAGATCGATGGCGGTGGCGGCGGCCGACGCACGCCAGTCGGGGGTCACGTTGGCGACATCGTCGAAATACGCCTTGCTCGTGCCGTAGGTCTGCGGGCCGAGCACCGGCATCGCCTCCGGGTTGTCGGGCGACAGGCGGGCGACTTCCTCGGCGTTCGCGATTGCCTGGCGCAGGTTGGCGTCGTCGAATTCGGCGGTGGTCACCGTGCCGGACTTCTTGCCAAAGCTCGCCGTGATTGCGAGGCTGGAGCGGGACGACGTCCCCGCGGTGGTCGCGGTATTGCGCGCGAAGCGCAGGTTGCCGCGATCGGAGCCGCTGAGCACGACGGACGTCTCTTCGGCCTTGCTCAGCGACAGCGCCCGGTCGATCAGCGTCTTTGCCTGTTCTCTCGTCCAGATCATGATCGTCTCCGCGCTCAGCGTCCGGTGTTCAGCACGTTCACACGTGCGAACCTCGCGATCGGGCACCCGTGGCTCACGGCATTGCTCTGGCCCGGCTGCCCCTTGCCATCGTTGAATGCACCCCCAAGCTCGTAGGTGCCCTTGCCGCCAAGCATGTCGCACGACTTCCAGAATTCCGGCGTGTTCGACTGATACGCGACGTCGCGAAGCTGCGTGATGATCTTTCCTTTCTTCACTTCCCAAAAAGTCTGGCCGCTGAACTGAAAGTTGTAGCGCTGGTGATCGATGCTGTAGCTCGAGTCACCCTTGATGTAAATCCCGTCATCGGTGGCGCCGATGATGTCGTTTTCGGTGAGATCCTTCGGTCCGGGCTCGAGCGAGACGTTCGGCATGCGCTGGAAGGGGATCGAGGACCAGCTGTCCGCATAGCTGCACCCGTGCGACGCCTTCTGCCCGATCAGGTGCGCCTGCTCCCGCGTCGTCTGGTAGTCGACGAACATGCCTTCCCTGATGATGTGCCATCGCGACGTCTTGACGCCGTCGTCGTCATAGCCGCACGTGGCGAGCGCCTGATCCTGGGTCTTGTCCCCGACGATGTTGACGCCCTTGGCCCCGAACTCGAACTTGCCCAGCTTGTCGGTGGTGAGGAAGCTGGTGCCGGCGTAGTTGGCCTCGTAGCCGAGCGCGCGGTCGAGTTCCGTGGGATGGCCGACCGATTCGTGAATGGTGAGCCAGAGGTTCGACGGGTGGAGGATCAGCGTCTTCTGACCGGCCGTCACCGGCTTGGCCTTGTGCATGGCGACGGCCTCTTCCGCTGCCAGCTTCACTTCGGCGAGCAGTGGATACTGCTCGACGTATTCGTATCCCATTCCCATCGGCGTGGTGAGCGCGCGCCGGGCGTAGAACTTGCCGCTCGCGCGATCGACCGACGTCACCGTGAAGCTCGGATACGACCGGATCAGCGATTGTTCGATGTGGGACCCGTCCGACGATGCGAAGTACTTCTGCTCGTGGACGAACTGCATGAAGGCGTTGACGAAGCTCGCCCCCTGCACCTTCAGCGCTTCGTCATTGATCTGCAGCAGCAGATCGAGCTTGGGCTGAATCGGCATGTCGAAGGGGTTCTTCTTGACCGGCGTATTCCAGACGGCGTTCGGAAAGGCCTCCACGGCCGCCAGCACGACAGGCTCGGCGTTGACCTTCCGGTTGGCCCGGGCAATGGCCACGGCCTGGGCGGCAATCCGCGCAATCTCGTCCTTCGTCACGACATTGCTGCTGGCGAACCCCCAGGTCCCGTCGACGATCACCCTCAACCCGAAGCCGTAGTCGGACGTGTTGACGAGGTTCTGCACGCGGCGGTCGCGCGTGAAGATGAACTGGTTGCGGTAGCGGTTGATCCTGATATCCGTGTAGCTCGCGCCTGCCTGCTTCGCGGCGGCAAGGCCTGCATCCGCGAGGTTCTTCAACTCATCGGCTGGCGGGTACGCGAGAAGAACCTCCACCGGCCCGACACCGGCAGCGGCGCCGAGGGCGAGCAATGACTGAACGAAACCTCTGCGATCGATCATGGGAGCCTCGCGAATCCGGCACGGAAGCGGCCAGCCGTGCGGGAAGGCACAAGCGTATATCAGGTTTCCCTGAGTGCCCGAGCCGGATTCACGAGGGCCGCCCGGATCGCCGGCACGCCGCTCGCCAGGGTCGCCACGGCCGCGAGGCCGGCGGCCGCGAGGGCCATGGTGGTCACGTCCTGTGGCTGCACGCCGAAGAGGAGCATCGCCACGAATCTCGAGATCCACACACTGAGCCCAATCCCCGCGACGATTCCGAACGCCGTCAGGACCAGCGCGCGTGTCAGGACGAGGCTGACGACGTGCAGTGGAGTTGCGCCGAGCGCCATCCGAATGCCGATCTCGGTCCGGCGTTTCGCGGCGGCATACGCGGTCACACCGTAAAGGCCAAGGGCCGCCAGCAGCAGCGCCAGACCAGCAAAGAATCCCGACAATACGGCCAGCAGCCTCTCCTGCGTCAGAGCCGTGGCGACATCCTCCTCGAGTGGCCGGTAAGAGAACGACAGTCGTCCGTCCATCCTGGTCAGCGCCTCGGCAATGGTGCCCGCAAGCACCGCAGGACGGACGGCCGCTGGTCGAACGCTGAGCGCAATGACCGTGCGCCCGGGAGGACCCGCATCCGCGGGCTGTGCCAGCGGGAAATAAATGGTGGGCCGTGCCCCCGACCGCAGCGGGCCGAAGATCGCGTCACCGACGACGCCGACGACGGCACAGGGGCCGCGTGGAGGCTGGCATCGCCCGGAGTCGAGCGTCGCTTCGAGCGGGCTTCGATCCCGCAGGAACTTCGCGACGTACGACTCGCTGACGATCGCCACGCGCTGACTGCCCGACGAGTCCCTGCTGTCGAAATCCCTTCCGGATCGCATCGGAAGGCCGTAGGTTGCAAAGAATCCCGGCGAGACGACGTGCTCGTGTACGCGATTCACATCTGCGAAGAGCGGGGACCTGGTTGCCTGATTGAACGGGGTGATCGTCGAAGCCGCGGCCCCGGCGACGCCGGGCAGAGTCCTGACGAGATCGGCGAGCTGCTGGTAGTAGCCAGGCCGCGATGCCGGATCGGTGTGGGCCTGCGCCGTATCAACGTCGACGACCAGGATCCGTGCGGCCTTGAACCCGAGCGGCAAGGACGCAAGCCGCCGGAACGTGGAGAGGAACAGCCCTGCGGCCGCCAGCAGCACGAGCGACAGCGCGACTTGTACTACCACGAGGCCGCCAGACCTCCCGCGCCCGCTGCTGCCCCGGCCGCCTTGTTTCAACGCCTCAACCGGCGCAGATCGTGAGGCGCGAATCGCAGGGCCGGTGCCGAACAGCAGCGCGGTGAGGATGGCGAACGACCCGGTCACCGCGAGCACGCGCCAGTCGGGCGACAGATTCAGGGACACTCGGGTCTCAGGAGTCGAGAGGCTCGACACGACGACAGGGCTCGCCCATGCGGCGAAGACGAAGCCCACGAGTGCGCCAGTCGCCGCCAGCAGGAAGCTCTCGATCAGCAATTGCCGTGCGAGACGCCAGCGCGAGGCGCCGAGCGCAAGCCGGACGCTCATCTCGTGGCCGCGGTCGGACGCGCGGATCATGAGCAGGTTCGCGATGTTCACGCAGGCCACGAGCAGGACGAGTACGACGACGACGCCAATGGTCAGCAACGGCCGGGCGTACTGGCGCCGCAGGCCGGATCGATCGGACGTTCCTGCGGCCGCGGGGACAAGCACGTAAGGGTCCTTCAGAAAAGCGGGCAGACTGCGCGGAGCCCGATCGCCTGTCAACCCAAGGACGTCGGGCTGCATCGCGCGGAGCGCCGCAGTGGCCGACTCAACGGACTGCCCCGCTTTCAAGCGGAACATGACCGTCAACATCAACGCCGCAGGATGATGCAGCGACGCGCGCGCCCCTCGCACGTTCGGCTCGATGGCGAGCGGCAGGACCACGTCGAACGGCTGGCCGACCTCGACGCCGAAAAATTCCGGGGGCATCACCCCTACGATCGTGCACGGGACTCCGTCGATCGGCAGCGTCTTGCCAATGACGTCAGCGGCGCCGTCGAACCGCCGCTGCCAGACCTGATAGCTGACGACCGCGACAAGCCCGTCCGGTCCGCCTCCCTTCACGTCGTCCATCCCGGTGAAGGTTCGGCCGAGCAGCACCGGCACGCCAAGAGTCCCGAAGAAGCCGCCGCTGACGAAGAGGGCGTCAGCCGGCTGGATCTCACCGCCTGGCGACAGATTGACCCGGCCAGGGGCCCAGGCGAATCCGCCGTCGAACATCGTGGCCCGCTCCTGCATGCGGGTCCACATGTCGTAGTTCATCCCGGCTCCGGCCTTGAAACCAAAATTGAGGGCCATGCCGGATGACACGGTGACCAGGCGCTCGGGTGAGGGAACGGGGAGAGAACGCAGCAGCAGGGCGTCCACGACGCTGAAGATGGCCGTGTTCGCGCCCATGCCGAGGGCGAGCGACAACACGGCCGCGATCGAGAGAACGGGAGACGCGCGCAGGCCGCGCAGTGCGAGTCGGAGGTCGTGCATGGAGCCTCCAGCCGGGAGCCACTACCCCCCGACGTACCGGAACCAGCCGATGATCGCGAGCACGGCCCCGAGGATGGCGATCATCAACAGGAGCCGCGTGTTCAGCCGGTCGGATTTGGGCGAGTCCATAGGGTCTCCTCACTCGGCCGGTGGAGGTTTGACCTCTCCGCCAGTCAGCCGCTCCTGGCGGAGCGCGGCAGCGCCGAGCAAGCCACCCATCCCCATCGACTCGACCGCGCTGCTCGGCACGAGCATCAGCGCGCCCTTTTCCTTGAGGCCCTCGTACAGCATGTTCATGGCGCGCAGGTGCAGCGCCGTCGGGTTGTCTCGATACGACTTGGCCGCTTCCTGGAACGATCGGGCGATCTCCATTTCGGCTTCGCCGAGAATGATCCGGGCTTGCTTCTCGCGGGCCGCCTGCGCTTCTCTCGACATCGCATCCTGGAGCGCGCCCGGGATCACGACGTCGCGCATCTCGACCGAGGACACGGTGACACCCCACGGATTCGATCGCTGGTCGATGAGCGCCTGCAGCTCGTCCTCGATGCGTTCGCGGCCGCGCAGGAGATCGGTCAGCGTGGTACGGCCGATGATGTCGCGCAACGCGGTCTGGGCCGCCCAGCTCACCGCCTGCGAATAGTCCTGCACTTCGAGCGCTGCCTTCTGCGGGTCGTGCACCATCCAGAAGAGCACGGCGTCGACGTTCACGGGCACTGTATCGGCCGTCAACGTCTGCTCCGCTGCGAAGCTCGTGGTGATCGTGCGCTGATCGATCCAGGTGGACACGCGATCGACGAACGGGACGATCCAGAACAAACCCGGACCGCGGAGGCCGATGAACCTGCCAAACCGCAGCACCACCGCGCGCTCCCACTGCTGCGCGATGCGCGGCGCCGGCATCAGCGTGGCACCGACGATCGTCATGACGATCAGCGGAAGCAGGCTGCCGGTGGCGTTCCAGGCGGCGAGGCCGAGCCCGAGCGCACCAATCAGGATTGCGACGGCTATGACGTTGATTCGCGGTCCGGCATCGTCGGAGTGCCGGCTCATAACGGAGACCATGGAAAACTCCTCTGCGGGTCTACGATCATCGGCGCGCCTCCGCGGACCGGTGCTCCTCGAGCGCCTGCATCACATCCTCCAGGGTGAACCCGGCAGCGTCCGCGTCGGCAAGCAGCCGCGTGACGAAGGCGCGAAGGCGTCGATCGTGCTCACGAGGCGGATGAGCCCGGGCGGCGGTCCCACACACGAACGAGCCCACCCCCCGGCGCGTCTCGATCACTCCGGCGCGCTCGAGCTCCGCATACACCCGGGCGACCGTGTTGGCGTTCACACTCAGATCGACCGCGAGCTGCCGCACTGTCGGCAGCTGGTCGCCGGCCTGCAGCCGCCCGGTCGCCACGGCGGCCCGGAGCGCCCGCTCGAGCTGCGCATAGATCGGTGTCCGATCCCGGCTGTCGATCGAGACAATGGCCATGTCCGTCTTGCCATCCGTCGCTCGCCCGCACGATGGGGAGCGAAGGGATGACCATTGACCACTTGTACTAGTTCAATAGAACAATGTCAAGCGAGCAAGCTGGTGAGCGGGTGAGCGGGTGAGCGCTGCGAACGAGCCATGTCCACCTTCGCAACTGATGGAACAAGCGGTTGCTTCGGCGCGGCAGGCTAGTGAGCGAGTGAGCGCAGCGAACGAGCCACGCGAGCGGAGCGCGCCGGCGAAGCGGCGCGCGAGAGAGCGTGTAGGGGAGTCCGAGGGGCACAGCCCCTCGGAATAAAAAAGCCCCGGGACCAGAACGGCCCCGGGGCGCCCGGAGGAGGAGGAGGGAGAACGAAGACCGCTTCAGTCGGCTGCGACCTTCCGCAGCAGATTGAGGTCGGTGAGCATCTTGCCAGCGCCGAGTACGACCGAGGTCAGGGGATTCTCTGCGACCAGAACCGGCAGCCCGGTTTCGTCGCGGAGCCGCTTGTCCAGATTCCGCAGCAGCGCCCCGCCGCCGGTCAGCACCACGCCGCGATCGTAGATGTCGGCGCACAACTCCGGCGGCACGCGCTCGAGGGCGTCACGCACGGCCTGGACGATCGAGCGGATCGGTTCGGCCATCGCCTCGCGAATCTCGGTGTCCTCGATGGTGATGGTGCGCGGCACACCCGCGGTGATATGGCGGCCCTTGACTTCCATGGTCAGCCGATCATCGAGCACCGCCGCAGATCCGATTTCACATTTGATCTGCTCGGCGGTCCGCTCGCCGATGAGCAGCTGATGAGCGCGCTTCATGTGCTGGATGATTGATTCGTCCAGCTTGTTGCCGGCGACCCTGAGTGACCGGCCGTAGACGGTTCCAGCCAGCGAGATCACGGCGATGTCGGTGGTGCCGCCGCCGATGTCGATGACCATGTTGCCGGCCGCTTCGGTCACCGGCAGGCCCGACCCGATCGCGGCCGCCATCGGCTCGTCGACCAGGTACACTTCGCTCGCTTTCACGCGGTAACCGCTGTCCTTGACGGCGCGGCGCTCGACGGCCGTGATCTCCGGCGGCACGCCGATGACCAGGCGCGGGCGCACCAGCGGCCGCTTGCCGTGGACCTTGCGCACGAAGTGCGTCAGCATCTTTTCTGCGGCTTCGAAGTCGGCAATCACACCGTCTTTGAGCGGCCGCACGGGCGTGATGTTGGTCGGCGTCCGGCCGAGCATCTCGTGCGCCTCGGTTCCGACCGCTTCGATCTGGCCGTTGGTGTTGTTGAACGCGACGATTGAAGGTTCGTTGAGAACGATGCCCCGGCCCCTTGTGAAGATGCAGGTGTTGGCGGTTCCCAGGTCAATAGCGACGTCAGTAGCAAAAGCCGAAAAGAGATTCATGGGGCCTCGTTGACCGAGCCAGAAGGCATAAACCGTTCCCCTCGTTTTTCGGGCGTCGCGGCGCTAAGCCGCACACAATTGCCGGCCAATTGCCGTTGAGCCCGATCTTGCTTCCCGCGGCCAATCACGAAATAGCAACGGGGTTACGAAACTGAAACCGCATGCACACGCACGGCCCTGTCTGTCCCCGGAAGTCAACACGGATATGATCTCGGGCATGCGGCATGCGTTCAGGCGGTCCATCGTCAGGTGTGCGTGCATCCTCGTCTTCTTCTTCTTCGCGGCGTCGGCCAGCCCGGCCGTCGCGAAGTCCTACTCGGCCGATCGCTTCGACGCAACGGTTCGGGTACTCCCAGACGGAACCCTCGACGTCACCGAAACAGTCGTCTTCCGATTCGAGAGCGGGACCTTCCGTGAAGTGTTTCGGGAGATCCCGGTCCGCCGGACAGATGGCATCGACGTCGTGCGCGCCGAGATGGAGGGCGAACCGTTGCCGTTCGGCACCGAGTCCGGCACGGTCGAGGTACGGCAGCGCAACGGCCAGGTGCGGGTGGTGTGGCGCTTTCGGCCCCTCGAGGAGGTGACGCGGACGTTCGTCCTCCATTACCGCGTCAAGGGGGTCGTCCGTCAGGAGAGCGGCGCAGATCTGCTGATGTGGCGGGGCACTCCCGGTGCGCACGCTTACGAGATCGGGACCAGCACGCTGCGATTCGAGCTTCCCGTTACCCCGAGCGCAGACCCGGGGGTGAACACCAGGAGAACTGGCAGCGTCGACGTTGTCAGGTCCGGCAATACGGTCGAGGTCAAGGCGGCGCGCATCGGGAAAAACGGCTGGATTGATACGACCCTCCGGCTGCCGGCCGCGAGCGTCGTCGTAACTCCGCCGCTCTGGCAGCAGCACGCGGCGCGTATCCAGGCGCAATCGCTCAACTGGGTCGCGGGCGCGGCGACGGTGGTCGCCGCCGGCTTTCTACTGCTGATCGCGTGGCGGCAGGGCTACGACCGGCCGCCGACCCTGGAAACGCCGCGGCCCGCTTCACCGGCCGTCCCCGACGATCTCAGCCCGGCGCTCGGCGGAGTCGTGGCTGCGAACGGCGGGCCCACCCTCGAGCACGCGATGGCGGTGCTGTTCGCGCTGGCCGATCGCGGCGAGATCGCGATCGAGGAAAAGCCGCGAGGGCTGTTCGGACAACGGGACTTTCAGATCACCCGCCGCGCCGCGCACACCACCATCGTCCCGTATGAACGCCGAGTGCTCGACCTGGCGTTTGGCGGCAGTTCCGCGCCGGGGGAGACGGCAACGCTCTCCCAGGCCCGCGCACGAATCAGTCGCCGGTTCAGCAAAGTCTCGACGGAGTTGAAGCAGGCGCTGGCCGCACTGGGGTTGATGGATCAGGCCCGGATCGGACTCCGCAAGCGCTACCAGGCCTTCGGGATTCTGATGCTACTGGCGGCTGTGGTCGCGGTGATTCCGGCAATGGTCACGATCGATGATCGCGGACCGTGGGCGCTCCTCATTCCGGCGGCGCTGTTAATCCTCGGGCTTTCAGCGCTGATTTTCGGAGCGACGGTGACGCCACTCTCAGACGACGGCTACCGCCGTGGACATCGCTGGAGAGCCTACCGCGACTACCTGTCGAACGTGGCGCGCGGGCGTGAAACGTCGAGTGGTGTCGGGGGGTCGAACCTGCTCCCGATCGCAATTGCGCTCGGACTGGCGGGGGCGTGGGCCAAGTTCCTCAAAACGCAGCGTCTGCCTGCGCCGGCGTGGTTTCATGCGCTGCCATCGGGCGGCGACAACGCCGCATTCGTCGCATGCATCGCTCACGGCGGCGCGAGCGCCCATGGGGGCGGCGCAGCCGGCGGGGGTGGCGCGGCGGGCGGCGGCGCATCGGGCGCTGGCTGATGGAGGCGCCTTTCGGCGCCCTGTCGGAACTCCCCTACGCTTGTCGCGCGAGACTCGCCAGGTGAGCCAGCATCTGCTGACGATGCGCGACGGCGCGTGGGTTGAGGTTGCGCGCCGGCTCCTCGAACGGCAGCGAGCGCTGCGCCCAGGCCTCGCGCCGGGCACGCACCCGCTCCATGCCGGCCTTGAAGCACTGGAAGCACACGGCCTGGGTCGCGCAAATGTGGTCGTCGCGTTTCGGTGTAGTCGCCATCGATCGGTCCCCTTCAGTCTGTTTCAGCCGCGGTCGTCCATCAGGTCCAGCAGGTGGCGGGCACGGATCTGCGCCCTTCGACGCCGCAGCTCGAGTACCCGGTACTTCTCCGGCCCGGCGAGCTGATCGGTCCCGGCCGCCAGCCGGAGGCCAGCCCGGCCACGGCTCCCCGTGCTCGTGACCCTCGCCGGCAGCTCGCCAAAATCCAGCTTCAACGCCAGCGATCCTTCGAATCCGCTCATCTGCTGCTCCCCCCTGCGCGGCCACTCCGCCGCCGATAACGCCAGTCTAAGAAGGGGGTGTGACAGGGGAGGTCAATCCGTAATCGCTGGTCGCTGGGAAGGAATACCGGCGTCGGAACTCCCCGAGACCCCAGTCCCCAGGCTCCAGGCCGAGCCCCCCGTCTCCTGTTACCTCCGCGTCGTTGACAGGGCCCGCGGGGCCGATCAGAATCTCAGCCTCACGATCACCGTCCTCCCGGAATCCTGTTCGTTGTGTCAGTCGCAGCTATCGAGGTGTCCATGAAGGGGTCGAAATATTCCCGCTGGCTCAGCGTGTGCGCGTTGGCGGTTCTGGCAATCAGCCGGCCGGAAGGCGTCAGCCCGGACCTCGTGATCAGCCAGGTTTACGGGGGCGGCGGAAGCGCCACCGCCACCTTTACGAACGACTACGTGGAGCTTTTCAATCGCGGGACCGCCCCCGTGTCATTGAGCGGCATGTCGATTCAGTACGCCAGCGCCACAGGAACCGGGAACTTCGGCGTCACCGGACAGCTGACGTTGTTACCGGATGTCATCCTTCAACCGGGACAGTACTACCTGGTCCAGCAGGGGGGCGGCAGCGGCCTGAGCCCGCTTCCGACACCCGATCTCGTCGGCGCAATTTTCATGGCACAGGCGGCAGGCAAGGTCGCGCTCGTGACCGGAGCCACGACCCTCGGCTGCAACGGCGGGTCGACCCCCTGCAACGCCTCCGCGCTGGAGCGGATTCGGGATCTCGTCGGCTACGGAAGTGCGAACTTTTTCGAGGGCACGGGCGCGGCCCCAACACTGTCGACGACGACAGCGGCATTACGAGCCGCTGTCGGCTGCTCGGACACCGATTCGAACTCCGCCGACTTCTCCGCCGCCGCACCCGACCCGCGCAACAGCGGATCGGCGCTGCAACCATGCGGCAGTCCGCCCGCGGTCTCGATCAATATCGACGATGTCACGGTGACCGAGGGGAACGCCGGAACCACGACTGCCGCGTTCACGGTTCGCCTCTCGGCTCCTACCACCTCGCCGGTCACCTTCTCGATCGCGACGCAGGACGACTCAGCAACCGCCACCGACAACGACTACGAGCCGAACGCGCTGGGCGACCAGACGATTCCGGCCGGTGAAACGACCTACACGTTCCCGGTCGTGGTGTTCGGCGACACCACGATCGAGGCCAACGAGAGCTTCGTCGTCGACATTTCCGGCGTGACCGGCGCAGTGATTGGCGACGGCCATGGTGTCGGAACGATTACCAACGACGACGTGCCTCCGCCGGCCTTCGATGTCGTGATCAGCCAGGCGTATGGAGGTGGCGGAAACGCCGGCGCGACGCTCAGGAACGACTACATCGAGCTGTTCAACCACGGCCTGACATCCGTCGACCTCACGGGATGGTCAGTCCAGTACGCTGGGGCCGCCGGCAGTGGGTGGTCCGTCACGCAACTGACGGGATCGATTGCGCCAGGTGGCTACTACCTTGTGCGTGAGGCCGCAGGTGCCGGTGGCTCCAGCGACGGACCGGCACCGGACGCGTCCGGCACGATTTCGATGTCAGCCATGTCCGGCCGCGTAGCTTTGAGCTCGAGCACGGCGCCCTTCACCGCCAACGGCTGTCCCGCAGGGGGGACGCTCATCGATCTCGTCGGCTACGGCACGGCAACCTGTTTCGAAGGCAGTGGCGCGGCTCCGCAGCTGACGAACACCACCGCGGCACTCCGGAAGCGCGGAGGATGCTTCGACGCCAACGACAACGCCACGGACTTCTCGAGCGGCTCGCCGAACCCGCGGAACAGCGCCGCTCCCGCCCGATCGTGCGGGTTCACCGACCTTCGCATTCACGATATCCAGGGCCCCGGCCTCACGACGCCCTACCTGGGGATCGACGTGACCACAACCGGCGTGGTGACCGCAGCGAAGTTCAACGGCTTCTTCCTGCAGGCCCCCGACATCGAGGCAGATTCAGATCCGATGACGTCCGAAGGCATCTTCGTCTTCACGTCGACAGTTCCGGCCGTCGTCGCCGGCGACGCCGTCCAGGTACGCGGCACGGTCAGTGAGTTCTTCTCGTTGACGCAGATCGAGAGCACACTCGCCGGCGACGTCACGTCAGTGACCGGAGACAATCCGCTGCCCACGGCCGTCGCCCTGACGCCAACCCTCTTGCATCCCGCCGGCCCGGCAACCCGGCTCGAGCCTCTGGAAAGCATGCGTGTCCATGCCGACGCCGTCGTGTCGGTGGCGCCGACCAACGAGTTTGGCGAGATCTTCACGGTGCTTTCCGGCACCGCCAGGCCGATGCGCGAACCGGGCATCGAGATCAGCAGCCCGGTGCCACCAGACCCGATCACCGGCGTGGTCGACTGCTGCATCGCGCGCTGGGACGAGAACCCGGAGCGGCTCATGATCGATTCCGACGGCCGGGCCGGAGCGGTTCCTCTGGCGGTCACGTCGAACGTGACGCTCGGCAATGTCACCGGACCCCTGGATTTCACGTTCGGCGATTACAAGGTGATCCCGGAGACCGTGCCGGTTGCGTCAGCGAACATGGCCGCGATTCCGGTGCCGGCCGCCGCGGCAAACGAGTTCACGATCGGCGGCTACAACATCGAGAATTTCATCGGCGATGCGACACAGCAAGCCAAGGCCGCGCTGGCGATTCGCACCGTCATGCGCCTGCCCGACGTCATCGGCCACGTCGAAATCGGAAGCGCGGCCGCACTCTCGGCGCTCGCGAGCCAGGTGAACAGCCACACGGTTGCCGCCGGCCAGCCGGATCCAGGCTACCAGGCGTTCCTGATCCCGTTCGGGAACGGCACGCAGCACGTGGGGTTCCTCGTGAAGACGTCACGCGTGCAGGTCCACCACGTGACGCAGGAGCGCACCACCGACACGTTCGTCAACCCGGTGAACGGCCAGGTCGAGACGCTGCACGATCGGCCGCCGCTCGTGTTGCGTGCGACGGTGGACCCGTTTGGCGTCAATCCCGGAGAGGTCATCGTGGTGGTCAACCACCTGCGCTCGTTCATCGACATCGAACTAGTCGGCGGCGAGGGGGTCCGGGTCAGGGCCAAGCGCACGGCGCAGGCCGAGGCCATCGCCCAATTGCTGCAGGACCTGCAACAGCAGAATCCGAACCTGCCGGTGATTTCGGTGGGCGACTACAACGCGTACGAATTCAGCGACGGCTACACGGATCCGATCAGCGTGCTGAAGGGGACACCGCGGCCGACCGACCAGATCGTCGCTCAGCAGAGCCCGGACGAGGTCGATCCCGACTACGTCAACCTGACCGACTCGCTGCCGCAAACGGAGCGGTACAGCTTCATCTTCGAGGGCACGCCGCAGGCGCTGGATCACGTCCTGCTGAACACGGTGGCGCAGCGCTATTTCCAGCGGTACGCAATCGCGCGAAACAACGCCGACTTCCCGGCGGCGCCGGCCCTCACGAGCGATGCGAGCCGGCCGGAGCGCAACTCCGACCACGACATGCCGGTCGCGTACTTCGCGTTCCCGGGCACGCCCGTGGTGACGTTGAACGGCGGCGCCACCATGACCGTTGAGGCCTACACGAGCTTCGTCGACCCGGGCGCGACCGCCCACGACGATACTGCACCGCTGCCGGTCACGGTCACAGGCACCGTGGACGTCAACGTGCCCGGGCAGTACACGCTGACCTACACGGCGAACAACGGGTACAAATCGACCAGCGTCGCCCGAATCGTCCGCGTGGTCGATACGATCGCGCCATCGGTCACCGGTGTGAGCGCGTCTCCGGACGCCCTCGGCTCACCGAATCACTTGATGGTGACGGTGTCTGTTCCGTATTCGGCGAGCGACGCGTCAGGGCCTCCCGCCTGCTCGATCTCGGTGAGCAGCAACGAGCCGACGGACGGACAGGGGGACGGCCACACCGCAACGGACTGGCAGGTGCTCGACGGCCACATCGTGCTGCTGCGGTCCGAGCGGTCCGGAAAGGGTGAGGGGCGGGTCTACACGCTGAGGGTCAGCTGCACTGATGTATCCGGGAACACTTCATCGAGCGACGCGACCGTGACCGTGTCAAAGTAGACGGTCGGATGCTTCCCGGTCGCCGGCACGACATCTCGCGGCTCGAGGCGTTCAGCGACGCGGTCTTCGCATTCGCGCTGACGTTGCTGGTGGTGTCGCTGGACGTGCCGAAGTCCTACGACGAGCTGATGGCGCTCATGGCTGGCTTCGTGCCGTTCGCCGCGTCGTTCGCGCTGCTGACATGGATCTGGTACGAGCACAACGTCTTCTTCCGGCGATACGGATTGCAGGACCCGTGGACCACGACGCTCAACGCGGTCCTGCTGTTCGTCGTGCTGTTCTATGTCTACCCGTTGAAGTTCCTGTTCACGGCGGCGTTCTCGTTCTTCATTCCGCTGCTGCGCATCGAGCAGCTCACGGTGACGCCGTCGCAGCTCGCGCGCATCTTCGCGATCTACGGGGCCGGATTCGTCGTGCTGTTCGCGATGTTCGCGCTGCTCTATCTGCAGGCCTGGCGCAAGCGGCACGAGCTGAACCTCACCACGCTCGAGAGGTTCGACACACGGGCCGCGCTTGGCGCTCACCTGGTCAGCGCCACAGTCGGAGTGATCGCCACCGGCGTCGCGCTCTTTGCGCCGATGCCGTTGCCGCTGTTCTCGGGCTTCACCTACTTCCTCATGGGACCCGCACACTGGGTCTTCGGCGTCTCGTCCAGCCGGCGCCGGAAGGCGATCGAGGCGCAAATCGCGCCCGCCGGCGTCTGACTTCATGCCCCGGAACGCCGAGGTCATCAGGCAGTGGACCCTCCTTCGGGAGCTCGAGTCGTCGCGCCGGCTGACCATCGACGAGATGGCCGAGAAGACGGGAGTGACGACGCGAACCATCCGGCGCGACCTCGAGGCCCTCCAGTTCGTCGGCTTTCCCATCTATGACGAGGTCTACGACGGCAAGAAGTACTGGCTCCTGGAGCAGAAGGCGTTCAAGCGCCTCGACGCCACCGGCTTCACCTTCGCCGAGCTGAGCGCGCTGTACTTCAGCCGCACGCTCGTCGAATGCCTGGCGGCGACGCCGTTCCAGGAGGACGTCCGGAGCGCGTTCGATCGGCTGGCCGCCGCCCTCACCCCCGGGATGCGGACGTTCCTGGATCGGCTGCCGCTCGTGATCCAGGCCAAGCGCGACGCCGGCGCCCAGGCCGTCTCACCGAAGACAAAGGAGATCGCCCAGCTGCTCGACGCCACGCTGCAGCACCGCCGGGTGGTGATGCGCTATCACTCGTTCTCGAGCGAACGCGAGAAGGCCTACACCATCGAGCCGTCGCGGCTCGTGTTCGCCCAGGGCGCGTTGTACCTGATGGCGTATGTGCCGGAATACGCGGAGGTCCGGACATTCGCCGTCGACCGGATCAAGTCGCTGTCGGTGACCGAGGAGCGATTCGAACCGGTCGAAAGCGACGAGACGGTGTTCGCCCACTCACTTGGCGTGCATCACGGCACGCCGGAACCCGTGGAGATCGTCTTCGAGCCGCGGATCGCCCCCTACGTCCGGGAGCGCATGTGGCACAGCTCACAGACCGTGCGCGACGAGCCGGATGGACGAATCAGGGTCACGCTGCACGTGTCGAACGACTTCGCGCTGCGAAGCTGGATCCTCGGCTTTGGCGCGCTTGCGAAGGTGTTGACGCCCCCTGAACTCGCCGAAGAGATCGCGGCAGAGACGGAGAAGACGACGGCGCGTTATCGAAGCCAGTAGAGCTGACTGAAGGGCGCGCTACCTCTGAACGCAAAACAAGAGGACAGGAGATCTCCTGACCTCTTATCCTCCTGTAAACATTCTTCAGCGTAAGTCGGACCTTTCAGATGGCTTCGAAGAGCGTGAGCGCAAATCCGGCTTCAGGGTCAATCCACTGCGTGGTGACAGTGAAGCCGGTCCGCAATCCCAGATCGGCAATCGAGTCCTCGGTGTACTTGTAAGAGCTCTCCGTCCAGATCGTTTCTCCGGCCTCGAACCGGATCCTGACGCCACCGGCCAGCCTCACCTCCTGCGCATGCAGGCTGGCGAGATGCATCTCGACGCGCTGCTCAGCGTCGTTCCAGATTGCGCGATGTTCGAAGGCGTCCAGGTCGAAATCGCCGCCCAGCTCACGATTGATGCGCACCAGCAGGTTCTTGTTGAAGGCGGACGTGACGCCGAGCGGATCGTCGTAGGCAAGGGCCAGCGTTTCCGGAGGCTTGACCAGATCCGCGCCGAGCAGCAGCGCCGACCCCGGTTGCAGCGCGTGGCGAATCGATCGCAGCAACGAGGCGGCCACCGGCCGATCGAAGTTGCCGATGTTGGACCCGAGGAAGAGCACGAGCGCCGGTCCGCGGCTCCGGAGCCGGGCCCGCACACGATCGAGCCCGGCTTCATACGGTGCCTCGTGCGGTGTCACCGCCACGTGCGAGAGTCCCGCCAGTCTCGCGGTCGTCGCCTGCAAGGCGTCGGGGGAGATGTCGATCAGGTGAACGTCGATCGGGACGTCCGGGACGGCCGTGAGAACGACCTCGAGCTTTTCGCCGTTGCCGCAGCCCAGTTCGACGACCGTTGGTTCATCGAGCCAGCCCGGCACGGCGGAGGCGATTTCGCGCGCATGCTGCCGAAGCAGTCTGGCCTCGGCCCGCGTGATCCGGTACCACGGCAGCCGGCAAATCGCATCGAACAGGCTCGAGCCGAGCGCGTCGTACAAGTAGCGCGACTGAAGCTGCTTCGGCCTGCGCTGCAGATCGCGCACGACATCGGCGGCGAACGCGTCGGTGAGGGTACCTTCCGGAATCACTGACCGGCCTGCCGATTCGCGCCCGAAACGGTACGGAACTTTGCGTACACGTAGGGATAGTTCGTCCGGAACCAGTTGCGGAAGGATGGCCGAATCAGCTCGCGCGCCGTGGCTGGTGACGCTCCTTTCAGGACGACGTGGCGGCCGTCGAAGAACTCGGCCGAATACTCGGGATATGAAGGCATTGGTTCGAAGCCGGGAAATGGTCCGAACTCCGTGTCGGTCCACTCCCAGCCGTTGCCGACCAGATCGTGAACGCCCCACGCGCTCACGCCCTGGGGACGCGCCCCCGCAGGAACCGGCTCCCATGAGGTGAAGTCGAAGTTGCCGTCGTGTGGCGCGGGATCCGCCGACCCCCACGGATGCGGCGATTCGCTGCCTGCCGGAGTGCCGTATGCGGCCCGGTGGAACTCGGCTTCGGTCGGCAGGCGGCGGCCCAGCCATCGCGCGTACGCCGACGCTTCCGCCTGGCTGACATAAACCGGCCACGCGGGCGGCAACGGAATGTCCTCGAACATCCCCCGCCACCCCCACGTTTCTTGTGCCAGCGCGCTGCCCGATCTCAGGCCATCGCTTTCAGGAACCCAGAATGCGGGGTATGACACCTTCTCGCCTTCCCGCCATTCCCAGCTTGCATCGTCCCAGAGCTCACGCCGTTCGTAGCCGCCGTCGCCGATGAATTGCAGGTACTCGGCATTCGTCACGCTGTGCGCGTCGATGTCGAAGGCGCGGACAGGCACGATCAGCTCGCCGAACTCGTTGTCCCAGCCGAAGGGGATGCGATCGCGGCGCGCCCCGAGCGTCGCGTGACCGGCTGGAACCTCCACCCGGCGATTGGGCGGCGGCGCCGCGTCGAGCTCGTAGTGGACGCCCTGCGGCTTGCGCTTGTGGGCGTACGGGAGGCGCCGCCACATGTAGAGCAGCGTCTCCTGGTGCATCGCTTCGTGCTCGAGCGCGGTGAAAATGGCTTCGCCGCGAGACATCGCGGGATGCGTCGTCCCTGCCAGATCGAAGCTCGCCTGCTCGAGCGCCTGCAGGATGGCCGCGTCCACGCGAACCCCGTAGTCGAGGATTTCCTGGCGGGTCGGCCAGATCGTGCCCGCCCCGCTGCGTGGCACGGCCTCCTGCTCGCTGTCGGGATCGATCCCGCGGGCGAAGAGCGTCTCGTAGCGCGGTTCGACTCCGGCATGACCGAGCCCGCGCTTGAGGAACGAGATGACGCTGAAGGCGGGCAGGTGCCCTTCGTAGAACACGATCGGATTGCGCAGCGCAATCGGCCGCGTGTAGTAAACGTCGGGATCGATGAGATCGAACAAGGTGCGCGAGCGCTCACGATTCCGGCGATACCACTCGGCGAGCGTGGGCCGCGCAATCAGCGTGGCGATCGAGACCGGCATCATGCCACCCGCCGTTTCCGCGCCGTCGCGCGACCAGAGGCGGACCGCTTCGCGGCGCCGGCCTTGCGCGCACGTCCGGCAGTGTTGCTCGGACCGGCGCCCTTCTGACTCCGTCCCTCGAGGCTGGCCCGAAGCCGCGCCATCAAATCGACTACCTCGGCTTGTTTCGGCAACTCCCGCTCCTTCAATCGTGGCGTCTTCCCTTTCAGCTTGCCTTTGATCACTCGCATCAGGTTGTCGCGGTATTCGTCGGTGTACTTCCCGGGCTCCCACGTCGCGCTCAGGCTCTCCACGAGCTGACGCGCCATCCGGAGCTCCGCCGGCCGGATCTCGCCGGCTCCCGGGAAGGTGAAGTCGCCGAGGTCCGCCAGTTCGTCCGCGAAGCGCATCATCGTGAGCACGAGGGCGTCTCCTATCGCTTCGACGGCGGCCAGGTGCTGCGCGTCCCGAAGAATGATCTTGGCGATGCCGATTTTTCCTGACTCGCGGATGGCCTCCCGGATGAGCGCGTAAGCCCGATCAGCACCCTTGCCAGCCTGCAGGTAGTACGGCGTCTCGAAATAGCGTTCGTCGATCTCCTTCGGATCGACGAAATCGATGATGTCGATGGTTTTCGTCTTCTCGAGCGCGGCTGTCTTGAAGTCGTCCTTGGTCAGGACGACGAACTGGCCCTTCTCGTACTCGTAGCCCTTGACCAGATCTTCCCAGGCCACGGGCTTTCCGTCCGCCTGGCAGACTCGCTCGTAGTGAACGGGGGATTCGTCCTTCGCGTGCAGGAGCCGGAACCGCGGCCGATGGTCGCGCGTCGCGCTGTACAGCTCCACGGGGATGTTGACGAGGCCAAAGGCGATGGCGCCTTTCCACATGGGACGCATTTCAATCCCTCATCGCTAATCCCTAGGCCCGAGTCCCGAATCCCGGGTCCCGAGTCGTGAGTTCCGAGTCGCGATCCTGTTTGCTATCGACGCACCGGCCCTCCTGCCGGGCGTCGGAAGTTCTCAACGTGGTGACACTCAGGGTGCCGCTGACGAGTGCTGCGGGTCGCGAGGGACCGGGACGGGATGGGTGCGGCCATGAGAAGTGGCGTGCGCGAGTCTCATGGATCGCATTACACCAGATTTTGCCGGCTGCGGGGCGTAACGAATGTGACGCGATAACGCGAGATTCTGCCCGGCTAATGCAGAGCTGCGGCGCTCACGCGCCGTGGATCCACACCAGCTCCTCGCATTCCGGGCACGCGTAAACCATACGCAGATCCGCTTCGAACGACACGAAGCCGCCTTCGGACCGCTCGCCGCACGAGGGACAGATCGCGCCGGCGACCTCGACCGGCGAGATGCGCAACGCGCGGCCGGTCGCCGGATCGACCAAGCTCGAGGGAGCTCAGGATGCCGTGTCAGACGTGACCGTCCCCTCACTGGTGGTGCAGACGAAGACGCCGCCATACGCTGAAGGAATGGGCAGGACGGTCACCGGGATGAGGACACGCCGTGCCGGCTGCCCCCGGGAAGGAGGGCTCGAAAACCGGCGATTGTTGTAATCTTGATCGTTCGACTGACGCGAAAGTGGCGGAACTGGCAGACGCGCCGGACTTAGGATCCGGTAGCCGCAAGGCTATGGGGGTTCGACTCCCCCCTTTCGCATTCGACTCGCCCTGGCGCGAACGTGCGGGCTCGCTCATGCCAGGGCATGATGGCCGCTGGCCCACCGAGCTCGCTTGCTGCGCCAGGCCACGTCGAATGCCCTGAGCGAGCGCAGCGAGTCGAAGGGCAGCCGCGCTCGTGGGCATTCTTGACTCAGATTCCATCGATGAAGACCGATTTTATTGACGTCTCCGACACCCAGAAGAACCTCGTCGTCGAGATCGAAAGCCAGGTCGTCGACGCCGAGATCGACAAGGTCTCGCGCGACTACAGCAAGGCGGCGCGCATCCCCGGCTTCCGCCCGGGCAAGGTGCCGACCAAGGTGGTCCGACAGCGCTTCCGGGATCAGATCCTCCACGACGTCGCGCACGGGTTGATCCCGCGCGCGGTGGACGAGGCGTTGCGCGAACGAGGGGTCGAGCCGGTTGACACTCCCGACATCAAGGATGTCGTCGTCGAAGAGGGGCAGCCGCTCAAGTTCACCGCGTCGTTCGAGACGGTTCCGCCGATCGAGCCGGGCGACTATGCGAGCCTGACCGTGCATCGCAAGGCGCCGCGCGTCGAGGATGCGGCGGTCCAACAGGCACTCTCGCAGCTGCGCGAGCGGGCCGCGCGGTACGAACCGGTCGAGGGCCGGGGGATCGAGCTTGGCGACTCGGTGCTGATGGATCTGGTGCGCACGGCTGCCAAGAAGACGGAAGAGCCGCTCATCGTGATCCCCGGTCAGGAACGGCAGGTCGAGACCGAGACCGACAAGCACGACAACGTCACTGTGGACATTGGGGCCCCGGCCAACCCCCCCGGATTCGACGAGGCGCTGATCGGCATCAACACGAACGAGGAGAAGACGTTCGACGTGTCATACCCGGCCGACTACAGCATCAAGGAGCTCGCGGGGACGACCGTGCGGTACGACGTGGCGGTCAAGGCGATCCGCAAGCGCGTGGTGCCGGATCTGGATGACGAGTTCGCGAAGGATCTCGGCGAATTCGACTCGCTCTCAGCGCTGCGGACGAGAGTCCAGGCCGACCTCGAACACGAGGCCGCCCACGAAGCGGAGCGCGAGGTCCGGGGCGAGCTCCTGAAGCAGCTCTCGACCCGGGTGCAGTTCGACGTCCCCGCCTCGCTGCTCAACCGGGAAATCGATCGCCGGGTCGAGGAGTTCGTCCGCCGGTTGATGGAGCAGCAGATCGACCCGATGCAGACCAACATCAACTGGGAAGAGTTCCGGGAGCGCCAGCGGGAGGGGGCCGCCGAATCGGTCCGCAGCGCGCTCGTGCTCGACGAGGTCGCGCGCCGGGAGAACGTCTCGGTGACCGACGAAGAGCTCGAGGCGGAGGTGAGCCGGTATGCCGAGCGGACGGGGCGGACCGCTGCCGCCGTGCGGGCCCGGCTCGAGAAAGAGGGGGGCCTGGGCCGCCTGTACACCGGCTTGCGGCGGGAAAAGACGGTGGGCTTTCTTCTTTCCCGCGCAACTGGTATTGAACAGGGGTAAGGGGCCGATAAAGGGACCGGGAGGCCGCGCCGGTGCTGTACAATATTCCGACGCAAGACCTCCCTCACGGACCCCCAACATATTCACCCGTCAACCGTTTCGGATCGTCTATGCAGGATCGCATGCAGCTCATCCCGATGGTGGTCGAGCAGACCAACCGCGGGGAACGAGCTTACGACATCTTTTCGAGGCTGCTCAAAGACAGCATCATCTTCGTCGGGACGCCGATCGACGATCAGATCGCCAATCTCGTCATCGCCCAGATGCTGTTCCTGGAAGCCGAAGATCCCGACCGCGACATCCTCCTCTACATCAACAGTCCGGGAGGCGTCGTCACGGCGGGTCTGGCGATTTACGACACGATGCAGTTCGTGAAGCCGGACGTCGCGACCACCTGTATCGGGCAGGCGGCCTCGGTGGCCGCAGTCTTGCTCGCGGCTGGAGCCAAAGGCAAGCGGTACTCGCTGCCCAACTCGCGGATCCTGATCCACCAGCCGTGGGTCCAGGGCCTGGGGGGGCAAACGACCGACATCGATATTCACGCCCGGGAATTGCTCCGAACCCGTGAGCGGCTGAACCAGATCCTGTCTCAGCATACGGGCCAGCCGCTCAAGCGTATCCAGGACGATACAGAGCGGGACTACATCATGGGACCCGACCAGGGCAAGGAATACGGTATTATTGATGACGTTATTCGTAAGCGGGCGTGAAGATTTCCGGCTGCCGGCTTCCGGCTCCCGGCGTCCAGCGAGAGAGCTGACGTCGCTGGCGGGTGGGGGCTTGGTACCGGAAGCTGGTAGCTGGTAGCTGGGAGCTTCGGGTTCACGACCATGGTCAAAAAAACCGGCGACGGCGAGATCCTCCGCTGCTCGTTCTGCAACAAGGACCAGAACGACGTCCGCAAACTGATTGCCGGGCCGACGGTCTTCATCTGCGACGAGTGTGTCGAGGTCTGCAACGACATCATCGCGGACGACAACCGGTTCGAGGCGCGCGGGGGGGCCCGCTCGTCGCTGCCGGTCCCCCAGGAAATCAAGAAGTTTCTCGACGAGTACGTCATCGGCCAGGAACAGACCAAGAAGAAGCTCGCGGTCGCGGTCTACAACCACTACAAACGCATCGAAATCCAGAAGCAGTCGCGCAGCCGGAACGACATCGAGCTGACGAAGTCGAACATCCTGCTGATCGGCCCGACCGGCACCGGCAAGACCCTGCTCGCGCAGACGCTGGCCAAGCTGCTGTCGGTCCCCTTCACGATCGTCGACGCCACCACGCTGACCGAGGCCGGCTATGTCGGGGAGGATGTCGAGAACATCATCCTGAAGCTTCTCCAGGCGGCTGGCGGCGACATCGAGAAGTGCCAGCAGGGCATCATCTACATCGACGAAGTCGACAAGATCTGCCGGAAGGACGAGAACCCCTCGATTACCCGCGACGTGTCGGGTGAAGGGGTCCAGCAGGCGCTGCTCAAGATCCTGGAAGGCACGGTGGCCAACGTGCCGCCCCAGGGGGGCCGCAAGCATCCCCACCAGGAGTTCTTCCAGGTCGACACCACCAACATCCTGTTCATCTGCGGTGGCGCGTTCGTCGGCCTCGACAAGCAGATCGACCGGCGCATCGGCAAGAAAACGCTCGGCTTCAAGGCCGACGTCAAATCCCTCGCGGCCCGGGACATCGGCACGACCCTTGAAATGGTCGAGCCGGAAGACCTGATCAAATACGGTCTGATTCCGGAATTCGTGGGCCGGCTGCCGGTCGTCGGGACACTGCACGAGCTGGATCGGGCCGCGCTGGTGCAGATCCTGACGCAACCGCGCAACGCCATCACGCGTCAGTACCAGAAACTGTTCGAGTACGAGAACGTGAAGCTGCGGTTCACGGACGACTCGCTCGAGGCCATCGCGGAAGCCGCCCTGCAGCGCAAGATCGGCGCACGCGGCCTCCGGATGATCATCGAGGACCTGATGCTCGATCTCATGTATACGCTCCCCGGGCAGAAAAAAGTCCGCGAGTGTGTGATTACGCGTGAGGTCGTCCAGTCGAAGGAAAAACCGATCACTCTGATCGAGAAGGCTGGTTAGTTGCCAGTTTCCAGTTCCCAGTTTCCAGTCTGGAGTTCCGTCCAGGCCTTACTGGCCACTGGCGACTGGTAACTGGAGACCGATTTCAATTCATGGAACTCTACGAAACACTGCCCATCGTCCCGCTGCGGGACGTCGTCGTTTTTCCTCACATGATGATGCCGTTCGTCATCGGACGGCCGTCGTCGACCCGCGCGCTGGAGCATGCGCTGCTCAAGGACAAGCGGATCTTCCTCGCGGCCCAGCACGACGCCGCGGTGGACGATCCCCAGCCGGCCGACATCTACACGATGGGCTGCGTGGCCAACATCGTCCAGAGCCTGAAGCTGCCCGACGGCAACATCAAGGTGCTGGTTGAAGGCGTCGAGCGCGCTCGGGCGGTCGAGTGGAAGGAAGACAAGGGCTTCTTCCGCGTGGTCGTGAAGATCGTGCCCAAGCACAAAGAAACCGGGACAGACGCCGAAGGCACGATGAGCCGGGTGGTCGCGCTGTTCGAACAGTACGTCAAGCTGTCGAACAACCTGCACTACGACGCGATGATTGCCGCCGTCCGCGTCGACGACCCGGGCAAGCTGGCCGACACGATTTCGGCCCATCTCCTGGTCGGGGTTGACGAGAAGCAGAACCTGCTCGAAATCATCTCCCCGATTGAGCGCCTGAACCGCATTGCCGGCATCCTCGAAGCGGAAGTCGACAAGCTGCAGGTGGACCGCCGCATCCAGTCTCGCGTCAAGAAGCAGATGGAGAAGGCGCAGAAGGAGTACTACCTCAACGAGAAGATGAAGGCGATCCAGAAGGAACTGGGTCGCAAGGACGACAAGGGCAACGAGGTCGAGGAGCTCAAGAAGAAGATCGAGCAGTCGAAGATGCCCGAGGAGGTCGAGGAAAAGGCCGTCCAGGAGCTGAAGCGCCTCGAGGCGATGCCGCCGATGTCGGCGGAAGCCACGGTCTCTCGCAACTATCTCGACTGGCTGATCGCCGTCCCCTGGCACAAGAAGACCAAGGAAAGCCGCGACCTGCGCCGCGCCGAGGAGATCCTCCACGAGGACCATTACGGCCTCGAGAAGATCAAGGACCGCATCCTCGAGTTTCTCGCCGTCCGCGCCCTCGTGAAGAAGCCGAAGGCGACGATCCTGACGTTCGCCGGCCCTCCGGGCGTCGGCAAGACCTCGCTGGCCAAGTCAATCGCGCGCGCGATGAACCGCAAGTTCGTGCGACTGTCGCTTGGCGGGGTTCGGGACGAGGCAGAGATCCGCGGCCATCGCCGTACCTACATCGGCGCCTTCCCCGGTCAGATCATCCAGATGATGAAGAAGGCCGGGACGATGAACCCGATCTTCCTGCTGGACGAAGTCGACAAGATGTCGATGGACTTCCGGGGAGACCCGTCGGCGGCGCTGCTCGAGGTGCTCGACCCCGAGCAGAACAACGCGTTCCTCGACCACTACCTCGACGTCGAGTACGACCTGTCGAACGTGATGTTCATCTGCACCGCCAACGTGCTGCACACGATCCCGCAGGCGCTGCGCGACCGCATGGAAGTGCTGCAGCTCGCCGGCTACACCGAGCAGGAGAAGGTCGAGATCGCCAAGCGGTTTCTCGGGCCCAAGGCGATCGAGGGCAACGGCCTGACCGCCGAAAACATGGTCATGCTGGACGAGGCCTTCCAGACGATCATCCAGCGTTATACCCGCGAGGCCGGGGTCCGCAGCCTGGAGCGCGAGATCAATTCGATCTGCCGCAAGATCGCACGCAAGGTCGTGGTCGAAGGGGCGCAGTTCAAGGAAGAGATCAACGCCGCCAAGGTCACCGAGTATCTCGGCGTGCCCCGGTTCCGGCCGACCATGGCCGAGGAGAAAAACGAGATCGGCGTCGCGACGGGTCTCGCCTGGACCGAGGTCGGCGGCGAGATTCTCGTAATCGAAGCCACGCTCATGCCCGGCAAGGGCCGGCTGACCCTGACCGGCAAGCTCGGCGACGTCATGCAGGAGTCGGCGCAGGCGGCGATGAGCTACGTGCGGTCGAAGGCGGACGAGTTCAGCATCCCGAAGAACTTCAACCGCACCACCGACGTCCACATTCACATCCCCGAGGGCGCGATTCCCAAGGACGGACCGTCGGCCGGGATCACGCTGGCCAGCGCGCTCGTCTCGGCGCTTGGCCGGATCGAGCTCAGGAAAGACGTGGCGATGACCGGTGAGATCACGCTGCGGGGCAAGGTGCTGCCGATTGGCGGCGTCAAGGAAAAGGTGCTGGCGGCACACCGCGCCGGCTTGAAGAACATCATTCTGCCGAAGGACAACGAAAAGGATCTGGCGGACATTCCAAAGAACGTTCTCGACACGCTCGGGATCTACATGGTCGAAACGATGGACGACGTGCTGAAGATCGCGCTGGCCCGGCCGCTCGCAGGGATCGCCGCCACCGCCGACACCACCGTCCAGCCCGCCATTACCGACGACACCATTACGCACTAAATCCCGTAGTCCGCGGTCCGCGGGCCGCTGTCCGAGATCGCTCGCGAGGGTTCGGGCCACGGGCCGCGGACGGCGGGCCGCAATCGCATTTGAAAATAATTTCCGCCGAGTTCATAACGAGCGCCGCTGCCGGTGGCGATGCCAGGGGTGTTCCGCAGGACGGCCTTTCGCAGATCGCGATGACCGGGCGATCGAATGTCGGGAAATCGACACTGCTCAACGCGCTGTGCCGATCGAAAGTGGCCCGTACGAGCGCCGCACCCGGCAAGACTCGGCTCGCAAACGTGTATCGGGTGGTGGTCGAAGGCGGCGGTCCCGGCCGATGGGGTCTGTATCTGGTCGATCTTCCGGGCTACGGCTACGCGAGAGGCGGAGCTGACGCGGCCGAGGAATTGAAGGCAGTAGCGCAGGCGTATTTCGCCCGCGGGCGCGCGGCTCTCTTGCTCGTCGACTCCCGGCACCCAGGATTGAAATCGGACATTCAGGCGGCACACTGGTTGACTGCGATGCACGTGGATTTGCGCGTCGTCGCGACGAAGATAGACAAACTCTCGCGCACTGAGCGCGCGCGCAACTTGAAGGCGCTCGAACTTACTTTTGGCATGCCCGCGCTGCCGGTTTCGGCGGCAAGCGGCGAAGGAATGGACACACTGTGGAAAACGATCGCCAGCCTGGCCAGAACCGGTCACGCATGAACGGACAATCGGGGCGCGGAGGCGGCCGCTCCGCTGCTGTCGACAGAAACGACAGGGGCCAACGGGGCGAGCGGCACGAGCGCCACCATGACCGCCACGAGCGGCCGGACCGTCAGGACCGGGCCGAGCGTCACGAGCGCGGAGACCGCGGCGAGCGCCAGGAGCGCGTCGAGGCGGTCAGCGACAACGGCGATCAGCCGCAGGCCGCCGCAGAGCCGACGGCCGGCCGCGACGGCGGCGGCACGCAGGACGTTGTCGAGCTCGGCACCCTCAAGGACATGAGCGTCACCGAGCTGACCAAGATCGCGAAGCAGCTCGACGTGCCCGGGGCGACCGGGATGCGCAAGCAGGAGCTGATCTTCCAGATCCTGCGCGGACGCGCCGAGAAGAGCGGCCTCCTGTTCTCGGAAGGCGTGCTCGAAACCCTGCCCGACGGCTTCGGGTTCCTGCGCGCCCCCGATTACAACTACCTGCCCGGCCCCGACGACATCTACGTCTCCCCCTCACAGATTCGCAAGTTCGACCTTCACACCGGCGACACGGTCTCCGGACAGATCCGGCAGCCGAAGGAGGGAGAACGGTACTTCGCGCTGATCAAGGTCGAGGCCGTCAACTTCGAGCCGCCCGAGAAGACGCGCGAGAAGATCTTCTTCGAGAACCTGACCCCCCTCTACCCGCAGGAGCGGATCAAGCTCGAAGCCGCCTCCGACAACCTGTCGGCCCGGGTGATGGACCTGATGACGCCGATCGGCAAGGGACAGCGCGGACTGATCGTCGCCCCGCCCCGGACCGGCAAGACGATGCTGCTGCAGAACCTTGCGAACAGCATCACGACCAACCACCCGGAGATTTACCTGATCGTGCTGCTCATCGACGAGCGGCCGGAAGAAGTGACCGACATGCAGCGCTCGGTCAAGGGCGAGGTCATCTCGTCGACCTTCGACGAGCCGGCCACCCGCCACGTGCAGGTCGCCGAGATGGTGATCGAGAAGGCGAAGCGGCTGGTCGAGCACAAGAAGGACGTCGTGATCCTGCTCGACTCGGTGACACGCCTCGCCCGCGCCTACAACACCATCGTGCCGCCGTCGGGCAAGGTGCTGTCGGGCGGCGTCGACAGCAACGCGTTGCAGCGTCCGAAGCGGTTCTTCGGCGCGGCCCGCAACATCGAGGGGGGCGGATCTCTCACGATCATTGCGACCGCGCTCATCGACACCGGCTCGCGCATGGACGAAGTGATCTTCGAAGAGTTCAAGGGCACCGGGAACATGGAGATCCACCTCGATCGCAAGCTCGCCGATCGTCGCGTCTTCCCGACTATCGACATCCAGAAGAGCGGCACCCGGAAGGAAGAACTGCTGCTCCCGAAGGAGGAGCTCAGCCGCGTGTGGGTGCTACGCAAGGTGCTCACGCCACTGTCGCCGGGCGAAGCCATGGAACTGCTGCTGTCCAAGATGGGCAAGACCAAGGACAACGGCGAGTTCCTGGGGTCGATGGCGTCGGGCAAGAGCTGACGCTCGCGGGTTCGCGGGTTCGCGGCCCTTCGACAAGCTCAGGGCCGCCCCGAGCTTTGTCGAGGGGCGGTTCGGAAAAAGCCGCCGGGTGGAAGCCCGGCGGCTTTGTTTGTGTGGCGTGATTTCGAGCCCGCGAGCCCGCGAGCCCGCGAACCCGCGCCCTAGAACCTGAATTTCGCCGCGAACTGGAAATTCCGCTGCGGATCGGCGTTCCCGTACGCGGTCGACGTGATTCGCCCGGCAGCAGAGTTGTCGTTCCCCGGCACACCCACCTCCCCGTTCGGATTCCCCAGGTTGACGTGGTTGAACAGGTTGACGATCTCGACGCGGAACTCGAAGTTTCGATCCGCACCGAGCGGGATGTGCTTGAAGAATGACGCGTCGGTCCGCCAGTAGCCTGGCCCGCGCAAGTCGTTGCGCGGCAGGTTGCCGAAGGTGCCGCGCGCAGGCCGGCCAAACGCACTCCCGTTCGTGCCGATTGGCGTCGTGTTGAACCACTGGTCGCGCGTCTCCGGCCCGGACGGGTCGCCAATCAGGTCGGGCCGGTTGGGACCGGCATCGCGATCCGCCCCGGCATCGCGATAGGTCACGTTGAACGGCAGCCCGCTCTGGATGATCGTGTTGGTGTTGAACTGCCAGCCGCCAAAGATGCCCTCCATGAGCGGCGACCAGTCCGACGCGTAGGGCCGGCCCTTCCCGAACGGCAACTCCGCGACCAGCGAGAACACGAAGCTGTGGACGCGATCCCAGTCAGGCGGCCCGTACTCCAGGTCGCTGTTGTACAACCCCTGGTGCTCCGGCAAGTCGGTCTCGAACTGATCGCCGCCGTGCTGGCGCGCCCGCTGCAGTGTGTAGTTGACGTTGGCCGAGTAGCCTTGCGAGAACCGCTTGGTCAGCTTCGCCTGCAGCGAGTCGTACGAGTTCGTGGCGCAGTTGCAGAAGTAGTCGATGCCCTGCGTCCATCCGAACTTGTTGAAGAACGGCTTCCGGTTGTTCTGCGGTACGCCTTGGGCGAACCCGTTCAACGACGCCTGGTTGATGTTGATCGCCGGTCCATCGCCGGCGAACACGTCACGTCCGCGATTACCGACATAGCCGGCCTCGACCGACATCGTCGGCGTCAGCTGATGCTGGACGGTGACGTTGAACGCATCGACCGTCGGCGGCCGTTGCGTCGTCGGAAGCGCGCGGGCGAAGACCCCATCCTGAAGTCGGAACCGGCCCGACGACGGAACGGTGGGGAAGACAGGCGCCGTGGGACCCTGCGCCAGCGTGAAGACCCGATCGAAGTTGGACGGAGCGTTCAGCTCCTGAACCGCGAGGACCGGCAGGTTCTGCGTGACGCTGTGCCCGAACAGCGAGCCGAACACGCCGATGTCGTAGACCCGACCGTACCCGCCTCGCAACACCGTCTTCTCGGTGAGCTGGTAGGTTGCGCCGAGCCGCGGCGCCCAGTTGAACTTGTTCTCGACTCCCCCGTTCAGCGGGACGTCACCAACGCCGACGACGGCGATTTCGCCGGTGTTCAGATCGAGGAACCCGGCGTTTCCGGCGTCGTTGATCGTCTGCGGGTTGATGATGTCGAGGCGTAACCCGTAGTTGATCGTGGCCTTGTTGTTCACGCGCCAGGTGTCCTGCGCGTAGTAGAAGTGCCGCCACTGCCGCTCGCGCGCGTCGGTGTTGGCGCTGACGTACCGGCGCAGCCGCGTCACGTCGCCGATCAGGAACGTCGCCAGGCCAAGGCCGCCGGTCCCATTGAGTGACGTGCGGTTGTGTGAGAACGTCAATTCTCCCGAACGGTGCGCATCGCTCGGGACCCGCAGGTTGTAGGCGCGCCTGACGTCGATGCCGAACTTGAAGCTGTGATTGCCATAGAGCTTGGTCAGGTTGCCGACCATCTGCCACTGCTTCTCGTTCTGATCGAGCGGACAGTTGCAGCGGTTGACGCCCAGGCCCGATCCGAACTCGAACGCCCCGGGCTCGCTCGAACCGTCGGCGTCGATGAAACCGGCAGGCAGCCCCGAGGCGAACGTGTTGTCGATGTTGAGCCCGGGAATCCCCGCGTCCGCGGCCGGCGTGGTCCCGAAGTCGAACGGCAGCACGGCGACTTTGTAGTTGAAGAACCCGAACCGGAAATCCGCGAGCATCGTTGACGACAAGGTGTAGTCCATGCCGTAGGCGAGGCTGTGATTGCGCA
>Ga0209382_10001222_pt1 | contig 40964 bp, 41 predicted proteins | sample SoiMetdeltSBSDD5_FD_187599 | JGI IMG/M metagenome (GOLD analysis project Ga0209382, IMG submission 187599) | Bulk soil microbial communities from a Populus tree surrounding site in Tennessee, USA - Soil MetaG P. deltoides SBSDD5 (SPAdes) (version 2) | ecosystem: Environmental > Terrestrial >... | reverse complement strand
GCGGCCAACCTGTGCGTCGACCGCAATGCCATGAAGGATGGGTTGCTCGGCGGCATGATGGTGGCGGCGACCGGCACCTTCGAGCCAGGCCATCCCTGGCGCGGAAACCCGAAGTTCCAGATCAAGTACGATCCCAACGAAGCCCGCAAGCTGATGCAGGAGGCCGGGTACTCAAAGGATAAGCGGCTGAAGGTGAAGACGCAGACCTCCTCGGGCGGCTCCGGGCAGATGCTGCCGGTGCCGATGAACGAGTTCGTGCAGCAGAGCCTGGCGGAATGCTTCTTCGATGTCGATCTCGACGTGATCGAGTGGAACACCCTGTTTACCAACTGGCGCAAGGGTGCCAAGGACGAGTCCGCGCGCGGGGCGCACGCCACCAACGTGACCTACGCTGCCATGGACCCGTTCTTCGCCATGGTCCGATTCCTCGATTCGAAGATGGCGCCGCCCACCTCCAACAACTGGGGCTACATCAACGATCCGGAGTTCGACCGACTGGTGGCGGCAGCGCGCACCGCGTTCGATCCGGCCGAGCGCGACAAGGCTTTGGCCGCGCTGCATGAACGATCGGTCGACGAAGTGGCTTTCCTGTGGGTTGCCCACGACGTCGGTCCGCGGGCCATGAGTCCGAGGATCAAGGGCTTCGTGCAGCCCAAGAGCTGGTTCGTCGACTTCTCGACCATGACGCTGAACTAGCAGTGCTGCATGTCCCGGGCGCCGCGCCGCGCCTGGGACGCCGGTTTTCGTTGCGACGAGGCAGCCGGTCCCGCATCTGTGATGCACCGCTGTGCGCATCGGGCGCGGGACACGGCAGTGAGTGATAGCTGATGCTCGCCTACATCGCCAAACGGCTGGTGCTGGTCGTGCCGGTCGTGTTCGCCGTGGCGCTGGTGTGCTTCCTGCTGGTGCACATCGCGCCCGGCGATCCCCTCATCTCGGTCCTTCCCCCCGATGCTTCTGAGGCGCTCGCCGAGCAGATGAGGCGGGCCTATGGATTTGATCGCCCGCTGCCGGTGCAGTTCGCGATCTGGGTCGGCAATGCCCTGCAGGGAAATCTCGGGACCTCGATCGCAACCGGCCGCTCGGTCGCCGAGGAAGTCGGCCGTGCGGTCGGCAACACAGTCATGCTCGCGCTGGTGGCCGCGCTGATCGGCTTCGTGTTCGGTCTGCTGTTCGGCTTCCTTGCCGGCTACTTCCGCGACGGCTGGATTGATCGGCTGGTCACCACCGTCTCGATCACCGGTGTCTCCATGCCGCACTACTGGCTCGGCATGGTGCTGGTGATCGTGTTCTCGGTGCAGCTAGGCTGGCTGCCGGCCGTGGGGATCGGACCGGGTGGCTGGGCGTGGGACTGGGAGCACATCAAGCATCTCATCCTGCCGGCGGTGACCATGTCGGTGATCCCGATGGGCATCGTCACGCGCACCGTCCGCGCGCTGGTGGCGGACCTGCTGTCGCACGAATTCGTCGTCGCGTTGCGGGCCAAGGGGCTGACCAAGCTCCGCGTCCTCGCGCACGTCGCCAAGAATGCGGCGCCGACCACGATCGCCGTGACGGGGCTGCAATTCGGCTACCTGCTGGGCGGCTCGATCCTGATCGAGACGGTGTTCTCGTGGCCCGGGACCGGCTTGCTGCTCAATTCCGCAATCTTCCAGCGCGACCTTCCGCTGTTGCAGGGCACGATCCTCGTGCTCGCGCTGTTCTTCGTCTTTCTCAACCTGATCGTCGACGTGATGCAGGCGGCGATCGATCCTCGCATCAAGCGGGCCTGACAATGAGCCCGCGTTCTTACCGCGACCATCATTCGAGACGCCGCCCTCGGCGGCTCCTCGGAACGAGGTCGGCACAAATCCCGCTGATGGTGAGGAGCCCGCGAAGCGGGCGTCTCGAACCATGAGCGCGGTCGCCGACGATCTCGTACGGATTGCGACCATCGAGAAGGCGCGCGGCTACTGGACGACGGTCGCTCGGCGGCTGACGCGCGATCCGGTCAGCGTCGGCTGCGCCGCCGTGCTGATCCTGATCGCGCTCGCCGCGCTGCTGGCGCCTTACCTCGGCCTCGCGGACCCCTACCAGGGCAGCATGATCCGCCGGCTGCGCCCGATCGGCACGCCCGGCTACCCGCTCGGGACCGACGAACTCGGCCGCGACATGCTGGCGCGGCTGATTTACGGCGGGCGCCTGTCGCTCGTTCTCGGGCTGCTCCCGGTCGTCCTCGCCTTCATCATCGGCACCACGTTCGGCGTGATCGCTGGCTATGTCGGCGGCTTTGTCAACCAGGCGATCATGCGCACGGTCGACGTCTTCTATGCCTTTCCGTCGGTGCTGCTGGCGATCGCAATCTCGGGTGCGCTCGGCGCCGGCATCGTCAACAGCCTGCTGTCGCTAACCATCGTGTTCATTCCGCCGATCACCCGCGTCGCCGAAAGCGTGACCACGAGCGTGCGCGGGCTCGATTTCGTCGATGCGGCCCGCGCCTCCGGCGCGGGTCCCCTGACCATCATGCGGGTGCACGTGCTCGGCAACGTGCTCGGGCCGATCTTCGTCTACTCGACCAGCTTGATCAGCGTGTGCATGATCCTGGCGGCGGGACTGTCCTTCCTTGGCCTCGGCACCAAGCCGCCGGAACCGGAATGGGGCCTGATGCTCAACACCCTGCGAACCGCGATCTATGTCAACCCGTGGGTCGCGGCGTTGCCGGGCGCGATGATCTTCGCGGTCTCGATCTGCTTCAACCTGTTGAGCGACGGAATGCGGAGCGCGATGGATGTCCGAAGCTGAGGTACTTTCCCCGGTCGCCGACCGCGGCGGTACGCAGCAGCCGTTGCTGGCGGTCCGCGGCCTGAGCAAGCATTTCACCGTGCGCGGCGGCCTGATCGGCCGTGCCGGGGTGGTGCGAGCCGTCGACGACGTCAGTTTCACGGTCGACAAGGGCGAGGTGCTCGGCATCGTCGGCGAGTCCGGCTGCGGCAAATCGACGACCGCCCGGCTCGTGATTGGCCTGATCGCCGCCGACGCGGGCGAGATCGTGCTCGACGGGGAACTGGTCGGCGGCGCGGTCTCGTTGCGCGAGCTGCGCCGTCGGGTGCAAATGGTGTTCCAGGACAGCTACGCCTCGCTCAATCCGCGCCTGACGATCGAGGATACCGTCGCCTTCGGCCCGAAAGTGCACGGCCTTGCGCCGGCCGAGGCGCGGGCGCGCGCCCACGATCTGCTGCGCAAGGTCGGACTCGAGCCCGGGCTGTTTGCCGATCGGTACCCGCACGAGCTCTCGGGCGGGCAACGCCAGCGCGTCAACATCGCGCGCGCGCTCGCGCTCAGCCCCCGGCTGGTGCTGCTGGACGAGGCGGTGTCGGCGCTCGACAAATCGGTCGAGGCCCAGGTGCTCAACCTGCTGCTCGATCTCAAGGACGAGCTGGCGCTCACTTACGTCTTCATCTCGCACGATCTCAACGTCGTGCGCTTCATCAGCGACCGCGTCATCGTGATGTATCTCGGTGAAGTCGTCGAGTCGGGGCCGGTCGAGACGCTGTGGGCGGATGCGCGCCATCCCTATACGCGGGCGCTGCTTGCGGCGATGCCCTCGCTCGATCCGGCACGGCGCACCGAGCAGGCGCCGATCTCCGGCGATCCGCCCAACCCGATCGACCCGCCGTCCGGATGCCGCTTCCACACCCGTTGCCCATTTGCGGAGGCGGTCTGCAGCGCGCGCAGCCCGGCGCTCATTGCGACCGGCAACGATCGCCATACGGCAGCCTGCCACATGGTCGATCCGGCGTCCGGACATAGCCGCGCGGGCAGCAGCCCAACAGCGATGGAGACGATGCATGCCTGACGAGGTCGCAGCCGAGCGCATTGCAGCCCTGGCAGCCGCCGCGCGCGTGCCGCTCGAAGTGGCGTCGGCAGCGCGGGTCGCCCGGTCGGTCACGCCGACGGTCGGCCGCCTGGCCGACGCGCCGATCGAGTTTCCATTCGAGACTGAGCCTGCAAGCTTCGTCGTCGTGCAGCAGCGGGAGCGAAACCGATGACGCCGGTCGCCGCACGCGCCGTGAAGATCGCCGAGCCGGCGCAACTGACCCTCACCGATCTCGCCGCAGCAATCCGCGAGCGCCGGCTGTCCTCGGTTGAGGTAACGCGCTCGCTGCTGGAGCGGATCGAGCGCTGGCAGCCGGCGTTGAACGCCTTTGTCAGCATCGAAGCCGAGGATGCGCTCGCCGCCGCTAGGGCATCCGATGAGGCCCTTGCACGCGGGCAGGCGAGGGGACCCCTGCACGGTGTGCCGCTCGCCCACAAGGACATGTATTATTCCGCCGGCAAGCCCGCGGGGTGCGGCTCCAAGGTGCGGGAAGGCTGGATCGCGCCGGCGACCGCGACCGCGGTCGGCCGGCTCGAAGCCGCCGGCTCTTTCCGGCTGGGTGCGCTGCACATGGCCGAATTCGCCTACGGGCCGACCGGCCACAACAGCCATCTCGGCAATGCGTGCAATCCGTGGGACCGGCAGCGCGTGACCGGCGGCTCGTCTTCCGGCTCAGGTGCGGCGGTCGCCGCGCGGCTGGTGCCGGCCGCGCTCGGCTCCGACACCGGCGGCTCGATTCGACTGCCCGCGCATTTCTGCGGCGTGACCGGCTTCAAGCCGACCAACAACCGGGTCAGCCGCGCCAATGCGATGCCGCTGTCGTTCACGCTCGACACGGTCGGACCGCTGGCGCAGACCGCCGAGGATTGCGCATTGATCCTCGCGACGATTGCCGGTCCGGACCCGCTCGATCCAACGACCGCGGCCGCGCCTTCGTGGAACGAGGCGCGCGCCGCCGTTTCGCCGAAAGGTCTGAAGATCGGCGTGCCGACCCGGTTCTACGTCGACGATCTCGAGCCTGACGTCGCCGCTGCCCTCGACGCCACCATCAAGACGCTCGAGTCGCTCGGTGCCCGCGTGATCAAGGTCGATCTGCCCGATCAGACGCGGGTGAGTGCGGCTGCCCTCGTGGTGCTGGCCGTCGAGGCGACCAGCTATCACGCGCCATGGCTGCGCACCCGCGCCGCCGACTACGGCCCGCAGGTACACGCGCGGCTGGAGAACGGGCTTGCGTACAGCGCGGTCGAGTACCTCGAAGCGCTGCGCTGGCGCGGTCCAGCACTTGCCGCGCATCTCGAGGCTCTGGGCGACGTCGATGTGGTGCTTGCCCCGGCCTCGCGCGCGGCTGCGCCCACGATCGCGGAGACCGACGTCGGCGGGGGTCCGAGCGCCGAGGCGGTCATTGTTGCCCTGACCCGCTTCATGCGACCTGTGAATTACCTCGGTCTGCCGGTGCTGAGCGTGCCGGCAGGCCAGTCGAAGCAGAATCTTCCGATCGGCATGCAGCTGATCGGGCGACCGTTCGGCGACGAGCTGCTTGCCGCCCTCGGGGTCGCGTTCCAAGCGGCGACCGACCACCACGCGAGAATGCCGACGTTGCCATGACGCCGATTGTCCAGGTCCGCGACCTGCACGTGCGCTTTAAGGGCGAGCGCACGGTCTATGCGGTCAATGGCGTCGACATCACGCTGCATCAGGGCGAGGTTCTCGGATTGCTGGGCGAGTCGGGCTCCGGCAAGAGCGTGACCTTGCGGGCGCTGCTGCGGATGCTGCCGCCGCGCCGCGCCGAGATCAGGGGCTCGATCCAAATCGCCGGGCAGGACGTGCTGGCGCTCGATGACGTGGCGCTGGAGGATATGCGCGGCGGCGTCGTCTCGATGATCTTCCAGGAGCCGATGTTGGCGCTCGATCCGGTCTACACCATCGGCGAGCAGATCGCCGAGACGGTGGTCCGCCACCTCGGCGTCACCCGGGCCGCGGCCCGCAAGCGGGCGCTGGAGATGCTGGAGAGCGTACGCATTCCGTCGGCACGACGGCGGCTCGACGCCTACCCGCATGAGATGTCCGGCGGCATGCGTCAACGCGCCATGATCGCCCTGGCACTGTCGTGCAATCCCAAAGTCCTGCTCGCGGACGAGCCGACGACGGCGCTCGACGCCACCGTGCAGATCCAGATCCTGCTGCTGCTGCGCGAGCTGCAGCGCGAGCTCGGCATGGCGGTGATCTTCGTCACCCACGACATCGGCGTGGCGGTTGAGATTTCCGACCGCATCGCGGTCATGTACGCCGGCCGCATCGTGGAGACCGGGACACTGCGCGAGGTGGTCTCGACGCCGGCGCATCCATACACGCGCGGGCTTTTGGCATCGACTGTGCACGGCGCGCGCCGCGGCACGCGGCTGGAGGCGATCTCCGGCGCCCCGCCACGGCTCGACCGCCTGCCCAAGGGGTGCGCTTTCGCCCCGCGCTGCAGCCTCGCCGAGCGCGTCTGCCAAGACGACGAAATCCCGGTGGTGGCTCTCGCTCCCGGACGCGGTGCGCGCTGCGTGAAGCTTGCGGCAGCCGCACCGGCGCCCGCATGAGCGTCGGGTTAGACTTTTCGACGCGCCGCCGGCCCAGCTTCACGTTGCCCGCCGCGGCATGCGACGCGCACTGCCACGTATTCGGCCCGGCGGCGCGCTTTCCCTACGCGCCAAACCGTCGCTACACCCCGGAGGACGCGCCGAAAGAGACGCTGGCGGCCTTGCATGCCCATCTTGGCGTTGCGCGCGCCGTGATCGTGCAGGCGAGCGCTCACGGCAGCGACAACCGGGCCATGCTGGACGCGATCGGGGCCAATCCCGCGCGCATTCGCGGGGTCGCGATCGTCGACGGCAGCGAGAGCGACGCCGACCTCGAAACCCTGGACCGCGGCGGCGTGCGCGGGGTGCGGTTCAACTTCGTGCGCCATCTCGGCGGGGCGCCGGATCCCGTGGTGTTCCAACGCATGCTCGGCCGCATTAAGCCGTTGGGCTGGCACGTCGTGCTGCACCTCGATGCCGCCGATATCGTGCCGCTGAGCGACATGATCCGCGGACTGCCGGTGCCGTTCGTGATCGACCACATGGGACGGGTCGATTCCTCTCTGGGGGTCGAGCAGCCGGCGTTCCGTGCCCTGCTCGATCTCGCCGGAATGGAGCAGTGCTGGATCAAGGTGTCCGGCTCCGAGCGGATCTCGCGCCAGCCCTACGATGCCGCGTTGCCGCTTGCGCGCGCACTCCTGCGCGCCGCGCCGCAGCGCGTCCTGTGGGGCACCGACTTCCCACATCCCAACCTCGCCGAGCCGGCGGACGAGGCGGATCTCGTCGATCTGATCCCGAAATTCGCCCCGACTGGAGCGGAGCAGCACCGCCTGCTGGTCGAAAATCCGGCGAAGCTCTACGGCTTCGCCGTGCCGGAATGAGGTCAGATGAACGAAATGACGCATCGCCGCCACTTCGCCGCACAAACAGGCTTGGCGATCCTGTTCGCCGGGCTGGCAACCTTGCCGCCGGCGACGTCGCCGGCGCAAGCGCAACAGAACTATCCCAACCGCCCGGTGCGCCTCATCATTCCGTTTGGGCCGGGTGGCATCGCCGACATCACGTCGCGGCTGGTTGCCGAACGCCTCGGCGAGCGGCTGGGCCAGCGGTTCGTGATCGAGAACCAGCCCGGCGCGGGCGGCGTCACCGCGGCTCGCTCGGCGCTCGCGGCGCCGCCCGACGGCTATACGCTGGCGCTGCTCACCAACGGGACGGCGGTCAGCGTTCCGTTGTTCAAGAGCCTGCCGTTCGATCCGCGGACCGACTTCGTACCGGTGTCGAGCTTTGCGTATTTCGATTTCGTGTTCGCGACCAATGCGGAGCGGCGCTATCAGTCGCTGGCCGAGGTGATCGCGGCGGCGCGCGAGCGGCCGGGCGCGCTCAATATCGGCACCATCAACGTGGGCAGCAGCCAGAACCTCTCCGCCGAGCTGTTCAAGTCGACGGCCGGCGTCACCATGACCATCGTACCGTACCGCACCACGCCGGAAGTCTTGGTGGCGTTGCTGCGCAATGACATCGATCTGATGATCGAGAATTTCGCCGCGCTGAAATCGCCGCTTGCGGAAGGGAAGATCCGCGCCGTCGCTACCTCCGGGTCGGCGCGCTCGCCGGTGCTGCCCGACGCCCCGACGGTCAAGGAAGCCGGAGTGGCGGAGTTCGAAGTTAATTCCTGGAACGGGCTGTTCGCTCCCGCCAGGACACCGCCGGAAATCGTCAGCGTGCTCAACACCGCGCTACGCGAGGTCCTCGGTGCCCCCGATCTCAAGCAGCGTTTCTTAGAGCTCGGCGTCGAAGCCAGAGCCAGTTCACCGGAAGAGATCGGCGCGCGGCTGCGTGGCGATATCGAGAAATGGACCGAGGTGATCGCGCGCGCGGGCATCCAGCGGCAATGAGCTTGGTTTTGCTCGAAGCGGGAGAGGGGCCGGTCAGCGGCCCATCACGCGGCAAAAATCCTCGAACAATTCGTCGACGGCGAAGCGGCGCGGAATCAGGCGCTGCTCTGCCGCATAGTCGATGATCAGCTCCAAGGCGGCGCGGTTCGGCTCGACGCCGAACGGCGTGAGATCGACACCGGTTGTCGGGGGCGCCGTCTCCTTGCCGCGCAGCAACAGGCCGTAGACCCCGCGCACCAGCTCCGGGCGACAGGTCGCGAGCGCCTTGGTTGCCACAACCAGGTGGTTCACCGGCACGCAGCCGTGCCGCCGGTACCATGCCTGCGCGGCGGTTTCGGGATCCGGAATGACGCTGCGGATGCGCGGGTCGTCCGGCAGCTCGGCGCCGTAGATCGCGGCGTCGAGCTCCCCGGAAAGCAGCATTGTGGTCAAATCCTTGTCGCTCGTCACGCGCTGTACGCCCGGCGGATCGTGGTACTCGGCGACGTGCGCGTCCTCGAACGTCACCCACTGCACGCGGCCGAGATCGACCCCGTAGTCATGCTGCAGGATGCCGCGCAACCACACGCCCGTGGTCTGCGAATAGGCGCGAACGCCCACCCGGCGCCCGGCGAGTTGTTCCGGCCGCAGGGCCGCGCGGTCGGCATTATGCACCAGGCAATGGTGCTGGAACCGCCCCAGCATGACCGCGGGCAGCAGCACCAACGGTTTGCCGTGCGCCTTGGCCTGTAGGAACGTCACGATCGCCATCTCGCAGACGTCGTAAGCAAGCTCCCGCACCATCGGCTTGAACGCCTTGTGGGTGGGCTTGATATCGGCGAATTCGAGCGCGACCTCGGGCGATCCGATCTCCCCCCGCTTCAGGGGGGCCGTGTGCGGATACGTGCCGAGCACGGTTCGCAGGGTCGCGACTTGCGGGTCCAATGTCATCCTCGCCCTCGCACGCTCGCTGCCGCCGGCGCCACGCCTGCGGCCGGTGGAAGGCGGGCCCACCGCCACCATCGTCACGTCGCCGTGCCATGTTTACCGCAGTACGGGTTCCGGCGGCCAGGAAGATTCGCTAGTTTGGCGGTCGACACCCGCGCAAAGCTTGCGCATCCTTGGGAGGAAACGATGGCGTTCTTGAAGACTGCCGTGGCGGCCGTCGTGGCCGCGATGCTGGGTGCACCCGCGGTCGGCGCCCAGGACACGGTCAAGGTCGGGCTGATCTTGCCGATGACCGGACCGTTCACCTCGACGGGCAAGCAGATCGAGGCGGCCGCACGGCTCTACATCGCGCAGAACGGCAGCACCGTCGCCGGCAAGAAGGTCGAGGTGATCCTCAAGGACGACGGCGGCAACGCGGACGCGACCCGACGCCTCGCGCAGGAGCTCCTGGTCAACGACAAGGTGAATTTTCTCGCCGGCTTCGGCCTGACCCCGCTGGCGCTGGCGGTCGCGCCGCTGGCCACGCAGGCCAAGGTGCCGGAGGTCGTGATGGCGGCCGGCACCTCGATCATCACCGAGCGCTCCCCCTATATCGTGCGCACCAGTTTCACGGTTCCGCAGTCATGCGTGATCGTCGCCGATTGGGCGGCCAAGAACAATATCAAGAAGGTCGTGACCATCGTCACCGACTATGCCCCCGGCCATGATGCCGAGAAATCCTTCAAGGATCGGTTCGTCGAGGTCGGCGGCCAAGTCATCAGCGAACTGCGCGTGCCGCTGCAGAATCCTGATTTCGCGCCATTCCTGCAGCGAGCTGCCGATGCCAAGCCGGATGCGCTGTTCGTGTTCGTGCCTTCGGGGGTCGGCGCGATCGTGATGAAACAATTCATCGAGCGCGGCCTCGACAAGGCCGGCATGAAGCTGATCGGGCCCGGCGATATCACGGACGACGATATCCTCAACGGGCTCGGCGACGCCGCCCTCGGCGTCATTACGGCCCACTTCTATGCGACCGCGCATCCATCGGAGAAAAACAAGGCTTACGTCGAAGCCTTCACCAAGGCCAATCCCGGCATGCGACCGAACTTCATGTCGGTGGGCGGCTACGACGGCATGCACCTGATCTACGAGGCCTTGAAGAAGACCAACGGCGCGACCGAGGGCGACGCGCTGATCAACGCCATGAAGGGCATGAAATGGGAAAGCCCGCGCGGTCCCATTTCGATCGATCCGGAAACCCGGGACATCGTGCAGAACATCTACGTGCGCAAGGTCGAGAAAGTCGGCGGCGAATTGCACAATGTCGAGTTCGCGACCTTCGAGGCGGTGAAGGATCCCGTCAAGGCCGCGAAGAAGTAGCGTCTTGATAAACCCGGGCCCGGCGGCAGGCTCCATTCCCCGCCCTCGTGGGCGAGAGATAACGCGCGCCTGTCCATGCTGACGATCCTGTTCGACGGCATTGCCTACGGCATGCTGCTGTTCGTGCTGGCGTGCGGGCTGTCCGTCACGCTCGGGTTGATGAATTTCGTCAACCTTGCGCACGGCGCCTTCGCGATGGCGGGCGGCTACATCACGGTCGTGCTGGTGAACCGGCTCGGCGTGCCGTTCTTCGCCTCGCTTCCGCTCGCCTTCGTTGCCAGCGCGCTGATCGGCGCGATCCTGGAGCGCACGCTTTATGTCCACGTCTACACGCGCAGCCACCTCGACCAAGTCCTGTTCACGATCGGCCTGGTGTTCATGGCGGTGGCGGCGGTCGACTACGTCATGGGATCGCAGCAGCAGTTTGTCGCGATCCCCAGCTACCTGCAGGGCCAGATCAACGTCCTGGGCGTCGGTGTCGGCCGCTACCGCCTGCTCATCATCGCGATCTGCGGCGCGCTCGCCCTCACCCTGCAACTGATCCTCTCGCGCACCCGGTTCGGCAGCCGGCTGCGTGCCGCGGTCGACGATCCGCGGGTCGCGCGCGGGCTCGGCATCAATGTCACCGGCGTTTTTTCCATCACGTTCGCGGTCGGATCGGGTCTCGCCGGGCTTGGCGGGGCGCTCGGCGCCGAGATCCTCGGCCTCGATCCAAATTTTCCGTTGAAATACATGATCTACTTCCTGATCGTCGTGACCGTCGGCGGCACGTCCAGCCTGACCGGACCGTTCCTCGCCTCGCTCCTGCTCGGCATCGGCGACGTTGCCGGCAAGTACTACGTGCCGAGGCTCGGCGCATTCGTGATCTACACCATCATGATCGTGATCTTGATCTGGCGGCCGCATGGCCTGTTCACCCGCGGCGTCACGCGATGAGCGACCGGCCGGCCGATCCATTGCACCCCATGACGGCACCGCTGGCAGCCCGGGGGCGCTGGCGATTGCCGGAGCTCGCGTTTTGGGCAGTGGCGCTCGCCAGCGTGTTTCTGCTGCCTGGGCGGCATCTCATCCTGACCGAGATCGCGATCCTTGCATTGTTCGCCCTCTCGCTCGATCTGATCCTGGGCTATGCCGGGATCATCTCGCTTGGACACGCCGCCTATTTCGGCTTCGGTGCGTACTGCGCCGGCCTCCTGGCCAAGCATGAGATCATCACGGAGCCGGTGACGGCGCTCGTGGTTTCGACGGTCGCCTCCGCTGCCGTCGGCCTGGTGACGAGTTTCTTGGTCCTGCGCGGGTCCGACTTGAGCCGCCTGATGGTCACGCTCGGCCTCGCCATGGTGTTGCGCGAGATCGCCAACAAGGCGGACTGGCTGACCGGCGGTGCCGACGGCCTGCAGGGCGTCATCATGGCGCCGATACTCGGCCTGTTCGCGTTCGATATCACCGGCCACGTGGCCTATGTCTACTGCCTGTCGGTGCTGTTCATCCTGTTCCTTGGCGCGCGCCGCCTGGTGCACTCGCCGTTCGGCTTATCGCTGCGCGCAATCAAGGGCAACGCGCTGCGGGCCTGGACCGTTGGGGTCCCGGTCAATGGCCGTCTCGTCGCCATCTACACAATCGCGGCCGGCTATGCGGGTTGCGCCGGCGCACTGCTCACGCAAACGACGTCGTTTGCCTCGCTCGATGTGCTCTCGTTCGAGCGCTCGGCGGATCTGCTGCTGGTGCTGATCATCGGCGGCACAGGTTATCTTTACGGCGGCTTGATCGGCGCCATCGTCTTCAAGCTGATGCAGGACTGGCTTGCCAACCTCACGCCGCAATACTGGCAGTTCTGGGTCGGCCTCGTCCTGGTTTTCATCGTCCTGGTTGGTCGCGAACGCATGGCCGCCTGGACCGCTCCGGTACGTTCCGTCTTCGCCTGGACCGAGCGACGCCTGGGCTTCGTGCGCGATGCAGGCGCCGTTTCGCGCCCCGAAGGATCGTGAGCCATGCCGGCCGCGCTGGAGACGGTGAACCTTGGCAAGCGGTTCGGTGGCATCGTCGCCGCCAGCGCGCTTTCGCTGCGCGTCGAGCAGGGTTCGCGGCACGCGTTGATCGGGCCGAACGGCGCCGGCAAAACCACGCTCATCAATCTGTTGACCGGCCTGTTGCGGCCGGATACCGGCCGCATCCTGCTGGCGGGGGAGGACATCACGGCACTGGCGCCGCATCAGCGGGTCAAGCGCGGCCTTGCGCGCACCTTCCAGATCAACCAGCTGTTCGGCGACTTGACGCCGTACGAAACCATCGCCACCGCCGTCGCCGAGCGGTCGGGGAGGGGGGCGGACTGGTGGCGCACGGCCGGCCGCGACACCGATGTCGCGCGGGAGATCGTGAAGATCCTCCAGCGCTTCCGCATCGATGACGTCATGCATGCGCGCACCGCCGTGCTGCCGTATGGCAAGCAGCGGCTGCTCGAGATCGCGGTGGCGATCGCCTGCCGGCCGCGCGTGCTTCTGCTCGATGAACCGGCCGCCGGCGTGCCGGAGGCCGAGCGGCAGGACCTCTTGGACATCATCGCTGAGCTGCCGGCAGACGTCACCGTGCTGCTGGTCGAGCACGACATGAACCTGGTGTTCTCGTTCGCAGAGCGGATCTCGGTTCTGGTCAACGGGGCGCTGTTCGTCGAAGGCGCGCCCGACGAGGTGGCGTCCGACCCACGCGTCAAGGCAGCTTATCTGGGCGAGGAGGCGCATGCCTGAGCTGTTGACGATCGAGCGGCTGACCGCGGGGTACGGCGAGGCCGTCGCCATCGCCGACATCTCGCTGGCGGTGGGGGAAGGCGAGGCGCTGGCGCTGCTCGGCCGCAACGGAATGGGAAAGACGACGCTGGTCAACACGGTCGTCGGCGTCACCCGGCGGTTTGCCGGCGTCATCCGTCTTGACGGCCGAGACATCACAGCTTTGCGGCCGGACCAGCGGGCGCATTCGGGCATCGGCTGGGTGCCGCAGGAGCGGAACATTTTTCGCTCGCTCACGGTCGAAGAGAACCTGACCGCCGTGGCGCGGCCGGGGTCGTGGACCACGACCAAGGTTTATGCGCTGTTCCCGCGCCTGCGCGAGCGGCGCGGCAATCTCGGCCATCAGCTTTCCGGCGGCGAGCAGCAGATGCTGGCGGTCGCCCGCGCACTGGTGCTCAATCCCCGCATCATGCTGCTCGACGAGCCGCTCGAGGGGCTCGCCCCAATCCTGGTCGAGGAATTGCTGGCGGCGCTGCGCCAGGTGATCCGCGGCGAAGGCACCTCCGCGATCCTGGTCGAGCAGAACGCACAAAAGATCCTTGGCGTCACCGACCGCGCGGTGATCCTGGAGAAGGGCAGCATCGTGCATCAAGGCGACAGCGCCGCGCTGAAAAGCGACCGCGCCATTCTCGAAAAGCATCTCGGCGTCGTAGATACGCGGCCGCGTCGAGCACATCGCGCACCGGGCGCGGCCCGGTGAACCGCCGTGGAAGGGCACATCAGCAAGCGTGCAGCAGGCCGAAGGGCTACCGGAGCGCGCGACCCGGAGCGCACGCGGGCCGCCATCCTCGCGGCGGCAACCGCCGAATTCACCGCCAAGGGACTAAACGGCGCGCGGGTCGACGACATCGCGCGCCGCGCCGGCATCAACAAGCGGATGATCTATCACTATTTCGGCGACAAGGCGGGCCTCTACCTCGCCGTCCTGGAATCGACCTATGCGGCGATCCGCACCGCCGAGATCGGCTTGAACCTCGCCGCCCGCGCGCCAGTCGAAGGCATGCGCGAGCTGGTCGCGTTCACCTGGAACTATTTCCTTGCGCATCCGGAATTCTTGAGCCTGCTTGCGACCGAGAATCTGCACCGCGCCCGTTACCTCAAGCAGTCGCGGCGCATCCGTGAGCTGCACTCGCCGCTTGTGGGCACGATCTCGGAGCTGCTCGCGCGCGGGGTCAAGGCCGGCCTGTTCCGCGCCGGTGTCGATCCGGTGCAGCTTTACATCACCATTGCGTCGCTCGGCTTCTTCTACATGTCGAACCGACACACGCTGTCGACCGTCTTTGGTCGCGACCTGGGCGCGGCGGACCAATTGCGAGCGCGAGCCGAGCACATCGCCGATGTCGTACTTTCCTACCTGCGCCGGTGACGCGGCATGGCCGCATCGATGACAGCTGAGGGGTAGCGATGCCACGGATCTTCCTCACCCACATTCCGGAGATGCTGGAGAACTATTACGGCGACCGGGCCGTGAGTGCGCTGCGCGAGCTCGGAGAGGTGCGTTTCAATCCGGGTACCGATGTGCTCGATGCCGGCACGCTGGCGGACGCCGCGCGCGGCTGCGACATCATCGTGTCCGACCGGCAAACGGCAGGTCCGGCGGAGTTCTTTGCGCGGGCCCCGGACGTGGTGGCATTCCTGCGGTGTGCGATCGACATCCGCAACATCGACGTTGCGGCCGCCAGCGCGGCCGGGGTGCTGGTCACCCAGGCGACCGCGGGGTTCCTGGCGTCGGTATCCGAGGTCGCCATCGGCTTCATGGTCGATCTCGGCCGCGGCGTGACGGGTTCGACGCTTGCGTACCGCGCTGACCAAGAGCCTGAGATCCGGATGGGTCGGCAGTTGAGCGGCGCGACCGTCGGCATCATCGGATACGGGCAGATCGGCGCCTATCTGGCGCCGATCTGTGCCGCGCTCGGCATGAAGGTGTTGATCACCGATCCGTTCAAGCGGGTCAACGATCCGACCTTCGAGCAGGTCGAGCTTGATGCGCTGCTGGAGCGCTCCGATTTCGTGGTCTGCCTCGCGACCGCCAACGAGCAGACCGAAAACCTGATGAACGCCGACGCGTTCGCGCGCATGAAGCGCTCGGCGTTCTTCGTCAACATGTCGCGCGGCAACCTGGTCGACGAGGAGGCGCTCGAGCGCGCGCTCGACCAAGGCCGCATCGCCGGGGCCGCCATGGATGTCGGCCGCGCGCCCGATCAGCGGCCGTCGCCGCATCTCGCGCGTCGCCCCGATGTCATCGCGACGCCGCACATCGCCGGCCTCACGCCCGAGGCGGCCGAGCATCAGGCGTTCGATACCGTCAAACAGGTGCGCGCGCTCGTCACCGGCCAGGTGCCGCCCGGCGCCGTCAACGCCCCGGCCGCCCACCGGCTCAAGCGGATCGGCGTATCGGTGTGAACCCCTTGCGGCCTTGACCGTTGCGGCGCTTCATGCACTTGTAACTAGATGGTTACTTGACGGTGGATGGCGAGTGGCGAGAAGCGCCAACCGCTCGCCACTCGCCGGGCACTCGTCGCCATTCGCTACTCGCCATTCGCTTCTGGGAGAGGATCGTTGGCCACGCATCGGTTGGGCATCGTCATGCACGGCGTGACCGGCCGCATGGGGCTGAATCAGCACCTGGTCCGTTCCATCGTGGCAATCCGCGCCGAGGGCGGGGTCGTGCTCCCGAATGGCGACCGGGTGATGCCGGACCCGGTTCTGGTTGGGCGCAACGCCGAAAAGGTTGCGGCGCTCGGACGCCAGTACGGCATCGAGCGGACAACGGCCGATCTCGATGCCGCCCTCGCGGATGAGCGCGACACGATGTTCTTCGATGCCGCGACGACGCAGATGCGCGCCGATCTGGTGACGCGCGCGATCGCAGCCGGCAAGCACGTCTATTGCGAAAAGCCGGTTGCCGACGCGCTCGACAAGGCGGTGGGGCTGGCGAAGCGCGCCAAGCAGCGCGGCATCAAGCACGGCGTGGTGCAGGACAAGCTGTTCCTGCCGGGCCTGCGCAAGATCGCGATGCTGCGCGACGCGGGCTTCTTCGGCCGACTGCTCTCGGTGCGCGGCGAATTCGGCTACTGGGTGTTCGAAGGCGACTGGGGTCAGCCGGCGCAGCGCCCGAGCTGGAATTACAAGAAAGCGGAGGGCGGCGGCATCATTCTCGACATGCTGTGCCACTGGCGGTACGTGCTCGATAACCTGTTCGGCGCGGTGAAGGCGGTGAGCTGCCGCGGTGCTACCCATATCCCGCAGCGCGTCGACGAGCACGGCAACAAGTATGCGGCAGACACGGACGACGCAGCCTACGCGACCTTCGAGCTGGAAGGCGGCGTCGTCGCCCAGATCAACTCGTCGTGGTGCGTGCGGCTGCGGCGCGACGACCTCGTCACGTTCCAGGCCGACGGCACCCACGGCTCGGCGGTCGCCGGCCTGACGCGCTGCTGGACGCAGGCGCGCGTCAACACGCCGCGGCCGGTGTGGAACCCGGACGTTCCGCAAACCATGGATTTTCGTTCCCAATGGGACGAGGTTCCGGACAACGTTCCATACGACAATGCGTTCAAGGTGCAGTGGGAGGATTTCATCCGTCATGTGGTCGCGGGAACGCCGTGGAAGTATGATCTCGTCGAGGGTGCCAAGGGCGTGCAGCTGGCCGAGCTCGGCCTCGAGAGCTGGGCTCAGCGGCGCTGGCTTGAGGTGCCCCCGTTGGAGATTTGATGTACCGACAGATCCGCCGGGAAGCGCGTCGCGCGCGTGCCGCCCTGCGCCCGGGACACCGACGAGGTAGGTGACTGTGCCGACGATTGCGCTTCCGACAGCCGCGCGAGCGTTCGAGCCGTACACTACCGGCGAGCCGATCGCGCTGCCGAACGGCGCGCCGCCAGCGTTCAACCGCGTCGCCTATGCGGCAGCGCATGTGGTCGGCGATCCGCTCGCCGATGTCGATCCATGGCTCGACGTCGCCGTCGATTGGGACCAGACCATCGCGTTCCGCCAATACCTCTGGGACCTGGGTCTGGGCGTGGCCGAAGCCATGGATACCGCCCAGCGCGGGATGGGGCTCGATTGGAACGGCGCCAAGGAGCTGATCCGCCGCGCGCTCGAGGCCGCGAAGGCGCGCCCGGGCGTCGACATCGCCTGCGGCGTCGGGACCGACCACCTCGTACCCGCGACTGGCGTCTCGACCGAGCAGGTCATCCGCGCCTACGAGGAGCAGATCGAGGCGATCGAAGCGATGGGCGGGCGCATCGTGCTGATGGCGAGCCGCGCGCTCGCCAAGGCGGCGCGGTCTCCCGACGACTATGTCCACGTCTACGGCCGCATCCTGCGGCAGGTGCGCGAGCCCGTGATCATCCATTGGCTCGGCGAGGTGTTCGATCCGGCACTCGAGGGTTACTGGGGCGCCCGCGATCACGTGGCCGCCACGGACACCTGCCTCGGCATTATCGAGGAGCATGCCGCCAAGGTCGATGGCATCAAGATCTCATTGCTGTCGAAGGAGAAGGAAATCGCCATGCGCCGCCGGCTGCCTGACGGCGTGCGGATGTATACCGGCGACGATTTCAACTACGCGGAGCTTATTGCCGGCGACGAGGACGGCTACTCGGATGCACTGCTCGGCATTTTCGACGGTATCGCACCGGCCGCCTCGGCCAGTCTCGCGCGCCTGGCCGCAGGCGACCTGCAAGGTTTCCACGGCATCCTCGAGCCCACGGTTCCGCTCAGCCGCCACATCTTCAAGGCGCCGACGCGCTTCTACAAGACCGGCCTCGTGTTCCTGGCCTGGCTCAACGGGTTGCAGGATCATTTCGTCATGGTAGGTGGGCAGGAGAGCGCGCGGTCGCTCATCCATCTCGCCGAGCTGTTCCGCTTGGCAGATAAAGCGCGCGTGCTGCACGATCCGGATCTCGCGGCGGCGCGGATGAAGGGATTGCTTGCGGTCCACGGGTTGGCGTGACCGCATTCCAAGTCAACCGTACAGCACGAAGCCGGGGTAGGCTCGCACGATCAACTGGAGGAAAGTCATGATGCGCATTTCCGTGCTGGCGGGCGTGGCCGCTTTCGCGTTCGCCGCGACCGGGGCTCAGGCTCAGCAGTATCCGTGGAAGCCGGACAAGCCGATCACCATCATCGTACCGTGGTCCGCCGGCGGCTCGACCGACCAGGTCACCCGCATCACGGCAGCGGAACTCGAGAAGACGCTCGGGCAGAAGATCGTGGTCGTCAACCAGCCGGGCGCATCCGGCTCGATCGGAACCCGCAACGCCATGCAGGCGCCCGCCGACGGCTACACCTGGACCGCCGGCGCCGCCAAGGATCTCGGCACCTATATCGTCAGCGGCCTGCTCGACACCCGGGTCGGCGACTGGCGCCTCTATCTCAACGTCGCCAACGTCTCGGTGCTCGGCGCCAATCCGAACACGCCGTACAAGAGTGCGCAGGACGTCGTGAACGCGATGAAGGCGAAGCCCGGGCAGGTCTCGGTCGCGACCGCCGGCGTCAATTCATCCGGCCACTACGGCATCGAGGCGCTCACCCGCGCACTCGGCCTGACCTACAAGCACGTCTCCTACGACGGCGGAAATCCTGCCGTCATCGCCACGGTCGCGGGCGAAACCGAGATCACCACGCAGCTTGCGGTCGAGCAGGCGCAGATGATCCGCGGCAAGCGGCTCAAGCCGTTGGCGGTGCTGTCCGACAAACCGCTCGAGCTTGAAGGCTACGGCACCATTCCGCCAGTCACCGCATCGGTCAGCGGGTTCAAACCGGATACCAACTATTTCGGCATCTTCGTTCCCAAGGGCGTTCCCGAGCCGGTGCTCAAGACGCTCGACATGCTGTGGGAAAACGTCGTGATGAAGTCCGAGGCGCTGCAGAAGTATGCGGTCGCCAACGGCGCCCTGTACGCGCCCTCCTATGGCGACGCCGCGCTCAATGCTGCCTTGCCCGCGATCCAGAACACCGCATGGCTGCTGCAGGAGGCGGGCAAGGCCAAGGTATCGCCTGATACAGTCGGCATCGCGAAACCTTAGAAGCGGAGCGACACGCGCGCCGACATGGATAGCGCCCGCCTGCTGTCCGCCGACCGTATGGGCGGCCTGATCTGGTTCGTATTCGGCGCCGCGATCGTCTACGGCTCCTGGACGATGGACCGGCTGGAGGCGCAAAACGTTCCTCCGGTGACCGCCCCCGGCCTGGTTCCCGGCCTGCTGGGGGCAGGCATTGTCGCTTTCGCCCTGGTCCTGCTGCTGCGCGCGCCGGCCGCGCCGGCCACCGAGGCGGCCCCCACGGCAGAAGTGATAGTCGACGTGGCCGCGCCTGCGCAGGGCTTTCACTGGAAACGGGTCGCCGTCAGCTTGGCACTCTGCTTGACTTATGGGGCCGTGCTGCTCGGCCGCGGCGTGCACTACGGCCCGCTCACCGCCGGCTTTTTGTTCCTGCACATTCTGCTGCTGGACGAGACCGAGCAGGTGCCGGCGCGCCTGACCTGGCGCCGGCTTGTCATCGCCGCCGTCATGGCGACGGCGGTCGCGACGGCCGTGGCGCTGGTGTTTCAGTATGTCTTTCTTGTTCGCCTGCCCTGAGGCCGAAGATGTTCGACGGCCTCTACATGTTCGGCACGGCGGTCATTGGATATCTCACGCCGACCTCGCTTGCGCTCGCGATCGGCGCGACCTTGCTCGGCCTGCTCGCCGGCTGCATGCCGGGCTTGAGCGCGACGCTGGTGATCACGCTGCTCACCACGCTGACCCTCAGGATGCAGCCCAACCAGGCGATCCTGGTGCTGGTCTGCGCCTACAACGGCGCGATCTATGGCGGAAGCCGCACCGCCATCCTGCTCAACATCCCGGGCACGGCGGCGAATGCCGCTGCCTGCATCGACGGCTACGCCTTGGCCCGGCAGGGGCAGGCCGGGCGCGCCATGGGCATCGCCACGACCGGCTCGGTCGTCGGTACGCTGTTTGGGCTTGTCTGCCTGGCACTGTTTACTCCGATGCTCGGCGAGATCGCATTGAGTTTCGGCGCTTTCGAATTCTTCTGGCTCGCGCTGCTGGGCGTGGTCACGTCCGGCAACATCGTCGCCTCCGATCCGATCAAAGGCTGGCTGGCAGGCTTCCTCGGGCTGTTCGTCGCGTGCATCGGGCAGGAAGGTATGTACGCTTACGAGCGCTTCAGCTTCGGCAATGCCGATCTTGCCGGCGGTTTCCAGCTCATCCCGGTTCTGGTCGGCGCCTTCGGATTTTCCGAGGTGCTGACGGTCATGAGTGAGCGCTTCGCGCGGCCGAAGCTCATGGATTTCGGCTCCCCGATACCCCGCATCATGGATGTGCTGAAGTATTGGCGCACGATCATCCGCTCCGGCGTGATCGGGGTCTGGGTCGGCATCCTGCCCGGCGTCGGCGAAGACATGGCCGCGTGGTCGTCCTACGCCACCGCCAAGCGGCTCAGCAAGGAGCCCGGGAAATACGGCAAGGGATCGATCGAAGGGCTGATGGCGGCGGAGACCGGTGACAATGCATCGGTGCCGGGCGGCATCATCCCGGCGCTCGCGTTGGCGATCCCGGGATCGGCGCCCTGTGCGGTGCTGCTCGCAGCCATGATCATCCACGGCGTGCAGGCCGGCCCCATGCTGATGGTCGAGCAGCCGCAGTTCGTCTACGACGTCGTGGCGATGGTGCTGTTTTCCACGCTCGGCATCCTGTTCTTCGGCTTGTTCTTCATCCGACCGCTGCTCAAGATCACGCAAGTCCCGCGCACATTGATGATGCCGATTATCTTCGTGCTGTGCGTGATCGGCTCCTACTCGCTGTCGTCGCGCCTGTTCGACGTGTGGACGATGCTCGGCTTCGGCGTCTTGACTTTCGTGATGCGCCGCTACGGCTATCCGGCCGCACCGTTCGTGCTTGGGCTCGTGCTCGGCGACATCCTCGACAAGAACCTGCGGCGCGGCCTCGTATTGAGCGACGGCGACCTGCTGCCGTTCGTCACCCGCCCGCTGAGTGCGATCCTGGCCATTCTAGTGGTGTGGACGTTCATTACCAACGTGCCGACGATCAACGCCGCCTTCATACGGCTGCGTACCCGGTTGACCGAACGGCTGTCGACTGCCGTTCGGCGCGGATGAGTGGAGCGTACGCACGTGCGGATCGCGCTTTGCAACGAGGTGATCGCGAGCCTGCCGTTCGAGCAGCAGTGCGCGTTCGCGCGGGCTGTGGGCTACGACGGGCTCGAGATCGCGCCGATGACGCTCAGCGACGAGCCGCATCGGCTGACGCCAGCTCGGCGGGCCGAGCTGCGGCGCATCGCGACCGATGCCGGTATCGCGATCACCGGGCTGCACTATATCCTGCGCGCGCCTGCCGGGCTGTCGATCACTTCCCCTGACGCCACGGTGCGGGCTCGCACGGTCGAGGTGATGCGGGCGCTGTGCGAGCTCGCCGTCGACCTCGGCGCCGGATACCTTGTCCACGGGTCGCCGCAACAGCGCGAGCTCGTGGCCGGCGACGAGACCGAGGGCCGCAAACGCGGCACCGCCTGCTTCGCGGGCATTGCGGAGGCGGCCGAAGCGGCGAGGGTCAGCTATTGCATCGAGCCGCTGTCGCCGGATCAGACCCAGTTCGTCAACACGGTGGCGGAAGCGGCGACCATCGTGCTCGAGATCAATAGTCCAGCGATCAAGACCATGGTCGATTGCTCGGCCGCCATGCGCGGCGGGGAGAGCGAGCCAGTGCCCGACCTCATCCGCAAGTGGCTGCCGACGGGCTTGATTGCGCACGTCCACCTCAACGACCCAAACCGGCGCGGGCCGGGCGAGGGCGCGCTGGCGTTCGGCCCGATCCTGGCGGCGCTCCGCGACGGCGGCTACGCCGGCATGGCCGCGGTCGAGCCGTTCGACTACCGGCCGGACGGCCCGGCCTGCGCGGCGCGCGCGATCGGCTATGTCCGCGGCGTGCTGGAGGCGCTCGAGCGATGAGCGCAGCCGCGCCGCAACTGCAGCTGGTGGAGGCGCGGTGCTACGAGCGCCCGGTCAAATTTCGCCTGCCGTTCCGATTTGGCGCGGTCACCGTCACCGATGCGCCGCAGGCCTTCGTTCGCGTGCGGATTCGCACGAACGACGGACGGGAAGCGGAAGGGGTCGCCGCCGAGCTGCTGGCGCCGAAATGGTTCGACAAGTCGCCGGCACTGACGCACGAGCAGAATTTTGCTCAGCTGCGCCGGTCGCTCGGTCTCGCCCGCCGCCACCTGCTCGCCGCCGGGACCAATACGGCATTCGGCCTTTCGGCCACGGTGGACGCCGGCCACCACGCGGCGTGTGCCGCCGCCGGGCTCAACGGGCTCATTGCCTCCTTCGGGCTTGCGCTGCATGAGCGCGCGATCATCGATGGGTTCGGCCGTCTGCTGGGCGAGGACGTTTTCACGCTGGCGCGGACCAATCGGCTGGGTCTGACCGGCACGGCACTGCCCGATCTCGATGGTTTCGACCTCACGACCTTCCTCGATCGGCTGCGTCCGGCGCCGATGATCGCCGCGCGGCACACCGTCGGGCTGGTGGATGCGCTGACGCGAGCCGACCTCGCGCCGGCGCAGCGGCTCGACGACGGTCTCCCCGAAACCCTGGAGGAGGCGGTCGAGGCTTATGGTCATCGCCATTTCAAGCTCAAGGTCGCAGGCGCGATCGACGCGGACGTGGAACGGCTCGCCGGCATTGCCGACGTGCTGGATCGCGCCGTCGGCGACTACAAGGTGACGCTCGACGGCAACGAGCAGTTCGAGCACGTCGGCGCCGTCGTGGAGCTGTGGCGACGCATCGGCGAAGATGCGCGGCTTGCCCGCCTCAAGGCGTCGATCCTGTTCGTCGAGCAGCCGATCGCACGTGCGCGCGCCTTGGCCGAGCCGGTGCATGCGCTGGCGCGCGAGGTGCCGATGGAGATCGACGAGTCGGACGCGGACATGGACGCATTCGCGCGGGCGCGTGCGCTCGGCTACCGCGGCATCTCCTCGAAATCCTGCAAAGGCTTCTATCGCGCGCTGCTCAACCGTGCCCGCGTCGCCAGCTGGAACTCGGAGGACGGCGCCGCGCGTTACTTCATGTCGGCGGAGGATCTGACCACGCAAGGCGGCGTCGCCGTGCAGCAAGACCTCGCGCTGGCGACGCTGATCGGCGCGACCCACGTCGAGCGCAACGGTCATCATTACGTCGACGGCATGGCGGGCGCTCCCACCATCGAGCAGGAAGCCTTTCTCGCCGCCCACCCGCGTCTGTACCGACGCGCGAGCGGCCGCGTACGTCTGGCGATCGGCGCGGGCGAGATCGATACCGCCTCGCTGGCGCACGTGCCCGGACTGGCGGTCGGTCCGATGCCGGACTTCGACGCCATGCATCCGATGCCGACGGAGTAGCCATGGGCACGCAAGGCCTCGCAATCAATCTGGCGACCGTGCGCGAGCAATGGAACCTGCGCCAGGCGGTCGAGGCCTGCGCCCGCCACGGCATCAGCGCGGTCGACCCGTGGCGTGACCAGGTCGCGGCGACCGGGGTCGAGGAGTCCGCCCGCATCCTGAAGGACAACGGAATGCGGGTCACCGGGCTATGTCGCGGCGGCATGTTTCCAGCCGCGGATGTGGCCGGCCGCGCGGCCGCGATCGACGACAACAAGCGCGCCGTCGACGAGGCCGCGACTATCGGCGCCGCCTGCCTGGTGCTCGTCGTCGGCGGGCTGCCACCGGGCTCGCGCGACATCGCCGGCGCGCGGGCGATGGTCGTGGACGGCCTCGCCGCGCTGCTGCCGCATGCACGCGCCTGCACCGTGCCGCTCGCGATCGAGCCGCTGCATCCGATGTATGCCGCCGATCGCGCCTGCGTGAACACGCTGCGCCAGGCACTCGACCTCGCCGACGCGCTCGGCGACGGCGTCGGCGTTGCCTACGACGTCTATCATCTGTGGTGGGACCCGGACCTCGAGGCGCAGACCGCGCGTGCCCGGAAGCGCATTCTCGCCTATCACGTCTGCGATTGGCTGGTGCCGACGCGCGATCTGCTCACCGACCGCGGCATGATGGGCGACGGCGTCATCGACCTCAAGCGCATCCACGGCTGGGTCCGCAAAGCCGGCTATCCCGGTCCGCAGGAAGTCGAGATCTTCTCGGCACAGAATTGGTGGAAGAAGCCCGGCGACGAGGTTTTGCGCACCTGCATCGAGCGCTTCAACACGGTGTGCTGAGGGGCCGTAGGGTGGGCAAGGCGCGCTTGCGCGCCGTGCCCACGCGGACTGCACAACGTGGGCACGCGCCGCTTCGCGGCGCTTTGCCGACCCTACGGCTGGTCCAAGCCACGTGTCACTTCAGCCCGAACCATACGGTCGCGATGGCGAGGAAGACGAAGAACCCGACCACGTCGGTGATCGTCGTCACGAACACACCGGAGGAGACCGCGGGATCGGCGCCGAAGCGCTGCAGGATCAAAGGAACGAGGATGCCACCGAGGCCGGCCGCCACCAGATTGCAGATCATCGCCAGGCCGATGACGATGCCGAGGTCGGGAACCTTGAACCATGCCGCCGCCACGACCCCGGTAATGACCGCAAATGCCAGTCCGTTCACCAGCGCGACCAGCAGCTCGCGGACAATGATGCGGCGGGCATTGGCGGCGGACAGCTCGCGGGTGGCGAGCGCGCGCACCGCGACCGTCATGGTCTGGGTGGCGGCGTTGCCGCCCTGGCTCGCCACGATCGGCGCCAGCACGGCGAGCGCCACCATTTTCTGCAGTTGGCCCTCGAACAGGCCGAGGACGGACGATGCCAGGAACGCGGTGCCGAGGTTGACCAGCAGCCAGTTGAAGCGGCTGCGGGCGATCGTGAACACCGAATCCGACAGCTCTTCCTCGGCCTTGACGCCGCCCAGCGCGCGCATGTCCTCCTCGGCCTCCTCGGCGATCACGTCGACGATGTCGTCGACGGTGATCACCCCGACCAGCCGGCTGGAATCGTCGATCACCGGGGCGGCAATCAGGTTGTAGCGCTCGAACTGCCGCGCCACTTCCTCCTGGTCGTCGGTTGCGCGCACCGAGCGGTGATCCTCGTCGACCAGCTCGGAGATCGGCACCGGCCGCTTGGTGCGCAGCAGCCGGTCGAGCGCCACGGTGCCGAGCAGGCGGTGGGCGGGGTCGACGACGTAGATCTCGAAGAACCGGTCCGGCAGGTCCGGCGTCTCGCGCATGTGGTCGATGGTCTGCCCGACGGTCCAGAACGGCGGCACCGCGATGACGTCGGTCTGCATCCGCCGACCGGCGGAATCCTCCGGGTAGTAGAGGCTGCGTTCGAGCGCGACGCGTGCGGGCGACGGCAGCTCGTTGAGGATCTTCTCCTGGTCCTCCTGCGGCAGGTGCTCGAGCAGGTAGACGGCATCGTCGGAGTCGAGCTCGCGGACGCCGGCGGCCACGGTGCCGGCCGGCAGGCCTTCGAGGATTTCCTCGCGCACCGCCTCGTCGACCTCGGTCAGGACCGTGAAGTCGAAGTCGGCTCCCATGAGGGCGACCAGGCGCGGGCGCAGCTCGGGATCGAGCGCTTCGATCAGGTCGCCGGCATCGGCTTCGTGCAGGTCGCCGACCAGCGCCCGCAGCGCCGCGGCATCCTGGGCCTCGATCGCGGCGGCGACCCGCTCGACGTAGTCGGTGCGGACGGCGCCGTCCTCGTCGCGCAAATCCGACTGCGGTGCGGCGGCGGTCTGGTCCTGTTCGTTCGCCATGCCGGACCCTGTCGAGCGATTGGGAAAAGGGGAGCCGCCCGCCGTTCTACGCGAGGGCCAAGGACGCTGACAATCGGACTGCGGCCGCGCGCGACTTTCCGCCCGTTAAGCACGCGACTTAACTTTGCCGCCCCCGCCGTGCGGCCGCCCTGAAAGGGCCGGAATGGCGCGGATTGATCAGCCCAAGCGTGGCGGCGAATGCCGTCGCGCACCTTGGGAGAGCGTCATGCCGCATGTATCGCGTACGGTAGAGTTGCGCCTCGGCGTCATCGGGGCTGCGCTCGCTGCCATCCTCAATCTCGCCGGCGTCGCCCACGCGGGCGACCTTTATTTACCCAATGGCCCCGGCCCCTACGCGCCGCCGCCGGTCGTATACGGCGAGCCGGGGTACCCACCGCCGCCGGTCGTATACGGTGAACCGACCTTTCCGCCACCACCGGTCGTGTATGGGGGGCCGCGCTTTGCGCCGCCGCCGGTCATCGACCGCCGCGTCGTCGTCGACAACGGCGCCTGCCGCATCGTTCACCGCCGGCATGTCGACCCCTACGGCCGCGAAGTCGTTCGCCGCGTGCGGGTGTGCGACGAGGGCTTCGTCGAGGCGCGACCGCGTTGGGCTGAACGGGCACCGCCTTACGGCTACGATCCGTACTACGGCGCGCCACGGCCCCCGCGCGCGGTGCCGGGGCCGTACGACGATCTTGAGTGACGCGGCTTCTGACCGGCGGACCGAGTCCAAAGGCGGCGCAGGCCCTGCGTGTTTGCGGTCGGCCGCGGCCGATCCGCGGGTCGGCTGCTGCTGCCAGAATTGATGTTGGTGCGGTCGAGAGGACTCGAACCTCCACGGGTCGCCCCACTAGCACCTCAAGCTAGCGCGTCTACCAATTCCGCCACGACCGCATGTGGGGTTGAGCACGGAGCCATCGGCCCGGCCTCGAAGCGACGGCCGGGATGTAACAAATCGATTGCAGCGGTACAAGGGCCGCGAACCTCAGCGAAAGGCCGCGGCCAGCGGGACTTTGTGATGGCCAAGACCCGACGTGACCAAGCCAGGCCACCATCGAAAACGGCGCTGTTCGAGGCGGCGCGGCGCTGGGACGCCGAGGCCGTCAGGACAATCCTCGCGGCCGCCCCTGAGCTCGTGATCGCCGCCGATCCGAGAGGGCGCATGGCCCTGCATCTCGCTTGCGCGGTGACGCCCAGCAAAAGTCTCGGCGAGCCCGATGGCATCAAGACCGCCACGGCGCTGCTCGCGGCCGGGGCGGACCTCGAGGCCGCCGTGCCCATGGACGAGGACGAGGGCGACTTCCGCGCGACGCCGCTCTGGTACGCGCTCTCGCGCGGCCGCAACCTTACGCTGGCGCGCTTCCTGCTCAAGCGGGGAGCGGATGCGAGCTACTCGCTGTGGACTGTGGTGTTCCAAGACCACGCGGTGGCGTGCCGCGAGCTGTTGAAGGCGAGGCCGCGGCTCAACCTGCAGGCCCATGGCGAGACCCCGATCTTTGCTGCCGCGCGGCTGCGGCCGCTCAAGACGCTCGAGCTTTTGATCGCGGTCGGCGCCGATCCGACGATCCCCGACGCCCGTGGCCGCGACGCGGTCGACATCGCGCGGGCGCGCCGACTGCCAAAGCAGGTCATCGGTCGCTTGGAGGAGTTGAGACGACGGATCGGCCGGTCCACGTAATCCGCGGTGGAGACGCGCAAAGTGCGTATGGGCCCAGCCGGCGCGGCAGCACCCATTGACGTGCAGTGCCGCGCAGGACTGCGATCACGAGCAAGGCTTTTCCAGCGTTGCCACGCTTGCGGCCCCCGGCGATGATACCGATCCGACCCCATGAGGTCGCCACGGAGATGGCTACGAGGTGCTGAAAACCCGCGCCGAACTGCTTCTCGAGCTGACGCCGGCCGCATCCGCAGTGGCGGAATGGCGGCAGAGCGCCGGCCTCGTCCCGTACGAGGCAGCGCTTGCCGGGATGGACGCGCGCGCGGCGGCCATCGCGCAGGGAACCGGCGCGGAGCTGATCTGGCTGCTCGAGCACGCGCCGCTCTACACGGCCGGCACCAGTGCGGCCGCGGGCGATGTGATCGCGTCCCGGTTTCCCGTGCATGCGACCGGACGAGGAGGGCAGCTGACCTATCACGGCCCGGGGCAACGGGTCGTCTACCTGATGCTCGATCTCAGACGCCGGGGGCCGGATGTCCGCCGCTACGTCGCCACCCTCGAGGAATGGATCATCCGCACGCTCGCGGCCTTCGGCATTCGCGGCGTCCGCCGCGAGGATCGGGTCGGGGTGTGGGTCGGGCGCCCCGACAAAGGCCTTGGATGCGAGGACAAGATCGCCGCAATCGGCATCCGGGTGCGGCGCTGGGTGACGCTGCACGGCATCAGCCTCAACGTCGATCCCGATCTCGGCCACTTCGCGGGCATCGTGCCCTGCGGGGTCGCCGATCCGCGCTATGGGGTCACCAGCATTGCTGACCTAGGCCTGGCCGCGACGATGGCGGAGGTGGACGCGGTGCTGCGCCGCGAGTTCGAGGCAGTATTCGGCGCGGTTCGTGACGAGCCCGCTTGTCCCGAACCAGCGATGGCGGAGCTGGAGCGGCGATCCGGGACCCAGGGATGACGAGCGCCCGCGGTCGCCAATTCGGGGGCTTGGCACGTTTCCTCGGGGCTCTACATCCGCGCTGCGTTTCGCGCAGGTGGTTCGCCCCGGACTACACTGTCGACAGCACCGAGAATAGCTCGCCCGGTCGGCGTTGCGCCAGCAGCTCGAGCCCGCCGCCGGCGTCCTCTACGCTGGTTACCAGCGAGCCGGAAGGGCCTTGGCGGCATACGTCCAGGATCTTGGCGACGGTCTTGGTAGAGCCGCAAAACAAAGCTTCCACAGAGCCATCGCGGCGGTTTCTGACGAATCCCTCGAGCCCGCGCATGAGCGCTTGCTGCTCGGTCCAATAGCGGAAGCCGACGCCCTGCACCCGTCCCCTGATGAGGACGTGACGCACCACCATGTCGCTACCAGCGTCCTCATTCATCGGCGCGCGACCGCCTTTCGTCCGTTCGCTCCGTGCTCGGCCGACGGCAGCCACCCTTCGAGCTCCGCAACGTAGTCCGCCGGGAAGCCCCAAGCGCGCGCGGCGGCGACGATGCCCTCCTGGTAGCCGGGAAGGGGGCGCCCCGGCACCTTGGTGCGGCCAACATAGACGCGCGCACGCCGCAGCTGGTCGCCGTGCCGGACGGCCAGTGTCCGTCCGCCATAGAGTCCGGCGCCGAGGCGCTCGTAGGCATGGAGCGCGGCAAGATCGCGGGGCGTGAGCCTCCACAGCACGCCGTGGACCGTCGCGCCCTGCATAGGGACCACGGACGCGTAACGGTCCTGCGTAATGACGAAGCGCCAGTCTTCGAGGCGCGACGGACCGAGCGGCTGCGCGCCGGGGCACCGCCGCCGCATCGGCTCCCGGCTCATGTTGCTTCCATAGGCGAAATGCAGCGTCACGCGTGCGGGCTTAAGCAATGCCGGCGCCGGATTCAATAATGCCGGCGCCGGATTCAATCCGGGGAAAAATCAACACCCGGCACCGGGCGGGCCCGGTGCCGGGTGTTCGCAAGGGCAGGTTCAGGGTTCGTCTTCCACTGCCTCGAGACTTTCCGTGGGATCGAACCCGCGCGCCGATCCATCCGGATTGTCCCGCACCGCGCGCGCTCTGTCGCGATCACGCCGGATGCCCCGCTCGAAGCTCGCGAGCGGGACATCCTTCCGACGATCTTGCCGAGGTACGTCGCCGGATTTCGGCCGTCGCGGTGCGTCCGTCATGCCGCATCTCCCGTCCGCTATGGCGGGAACGCGTCCGAGGTGCTCCGGTTCCTAGTCTTTCACCCGCACGTAGCTTCCGGGTGCATCCTCGATCGGCTTGAGCTTGCCGCCGCCGGGCGGCCGCGCTTCGACTTCCGCGGAATCCATTTTTTTCAGCCATGCGATCCAGTCGGGCCACCACGATCCCGGGTGCTCCTCGGCGTTGGCGAGCCATTGGTCGAGGTCGCCGTTCGGCTTGCCGCCGGTCCAATACTGGTACTTGGCGGGCGCTGGAGGGTTGACCACGCCGGCGATGTGCCCGGAACCGGCCACCACGAACCGGACCCGACCGCCGAACAGGGCGGACCCGACGAATACCGATTCAGCCGGCGCGATGTGATCCTCGCGGGTCGCGAGATTGTAGATCGGGATGGTCACGCGGCTGAGATCCAGCACCTCGCCGCCGATCACCATCTCGGCCTTGGCAAGCTTGTTGTCGAGATAGCAATTGCGCAAATAGAACGAGTGGTTGGCGGCCGGCATTCGCGTGGCGTCCGAGTTCCAGTACAGGAGGTCGAACGGCATCGGCTGTTTGCCGCGCAGGTAGTTGTTGACGACGTAGGGCCAGATCAGGTCATGCGAGCGCAGCATGTTGAAGGCGGTCGCCATTCGCTTGCCCTCGAGATAGCCCACCTCGGCCATCCGCCGCTCCACCATCTGCACTTGGTCCTCGTCGACGAAGATTTTGAGGTCGCCGGCGTGGGTGAAGTCGACCTGGGTCGCGAACAAGGTCGCCGAGGCGACGCGCGTGTCGCGCTTCGCGGCCATGTAGGCCAGCGTCACGGCGAGCAAAGTGCCGCCCACACAGTACCCGACGGCGTTGACCTTGTTCTCGCCGGTCGCCTGCTTGATTGCATCGAGGGCCGCGAGCGGACCCTCGCGCATGTAGTCGTCGAATCCTTTCTTGGCGAGCCGCGCGTCCGGGTTGACCCACGAGATGACGAACACCGTCAGCCCCTGTGCCACGCACCATTTGATGAAGGATTTCTGCGGGTTGAGGTCGAGAATGTAGAACTTGTTGATCCACGGCGGGACGATCAGCAACGGGCGCTTCAGCACCTTCTTGGTGACCGGCTCGTACTGGATCAGCTGGATGAGCTCATTCTGAAAGATCACCTTGCCGGGCGTGACGGCGAGATTGCGGCCGATCTCGAACTTGGACGCATCGGACTGGCGGATCTTGAGCTCCCCGCCGCCGGCCTCGATGTCCTCCGCCAGCATCTGCATGCCGCGTACGAGATTCTCGCCATTGGACGACAGCGTCTCCCGCAGCAATTCCGGATTGGTGAGGACAAAGTTCGACGGCGACAGCGCGTTCGCAATCTGCTTGACGTAAAACTCGGCCTTCTGCCGGGTGCGCTCGTCGAGCTCCTCGGCGTCTTCGACCAGGTGGTCGGCCCAACGTGAGGTCAACAGGTAGGCCTGCTTGAGGAAGTCGAAGAACGGGTTGGTCGACCATTCCGGGTCCACGAAGCGGCGGTCGCGAGGGTCCGGCTGCACGAGCGGATCGGTCGTCTCGCCGGCCATCCGCCGAGCGTTGGCTGCCCAGAGATCGAGGTACGCCTTGCCGAGGGTGGCTTGCAGCTGCACGGCGCGGCTGGGGTCCGCAAGCCAGTATTCCGCGACGCGCCCGAGCGTCTTGAACACGTCGGCCATTTCGGTTGCGGAATCGCCCTTGACCGTGCCCTGCTCGCGGGGCTTGAGGTAAGCGGCGAGCGCCTTGCCGCCTTCCTCCATCATGCGCGCGAAATTGTTTGCAAGCGCCTCATAATCCGCGACACCGGTAGGGACGGGCTGTCCGGGCATCCTGTCATTCATGACTAGCTTGCCGCCGCTGTTTCAGCCGCCTGGCCGTGGTCCTTGTTAGGACATATTAATCACTTAACACGACCTCAATCCATCGATGCCATGGTGCGGCGCCATACATTGTCAGGTTTGTGCTAGGGGCATGTCCGGTATTTGCAAAGGCTCGCTGCGGCGAGGCGTTCTTGTCGTGTGCGCGGTTGTGTCGCTCGTGCTCGTGCTGTCGGGATGCGGCCCGATGCTTGCGACCATGCCGCTGATCGGTGAGCCGCCCGAAGCGCAAAAACGTCCCGAAGCTCAGCCCGCCTATCCGGCGACCTTTCGACCGCCGCCCGATCCTGAGTCCGGCAAGGCCATGTCGCCGGCGGAACGGACGCAAGCGCAGACCGATCTGCAGGCCGCGCGCGACCGGGCGGCGGCGGAACGGCGGCAACAGATCAACACGCGCGGATCGCGGCCGCCCGAATGAGGCCCTGCCGGATGCCGCAAAGCTGTGCCGGTGCGGAGGCTTGCGCCGGCGCGGGTGCCGCGCCATGAGTTGGCCCGGCGCAGGGGCGCTGCGGGCTGCCCATGCGAGGAAATCGCGAACCCGCGCGTGCCCGCAAGCAGCCGGTCGGGGCGGAGAGCCATCCTGATGGAAGAGTTTCATCGCATTCGCCGGCTGCCGCCGTACGTTTTTGAGCAGGTCAACCGTGCCAAGGCGGCGGCCCGCAATGCCGGCGCGGATATTATCGATCTCGGCATGGGAAACCCGGACCTGCCGACGCCGGCCCACGTGATCGAGAAACTCAAGGATACGGTCGGCAAGCCCCGCACGGATCGATATTCGGCCAGCCGCGGCATTCCCGGACTGCGGCGGGCGCAGGCCGCCTATTACGAGCGCCGCTTCGGCGTCCGCCTCAACGCGGAAACCCAGGTGGTCGCGACCCTTGGCTCGAAGGAGGGATTCGCCAACGTGGCCCAGGCGATCACCGCTCCGGGCGACGTCATCCTGGTGCCGAACCCCAGCTATCCGATCCACGCCTTCGGCTTCCTGATGGCGGGCGGCGTGATTCGCTCGGTCTCCGCCGAGCCGGTCCCGCAGTTCTTCGAGGCGCTCGAGCGTGCCGTCATCCACTCGATCCCGAAGCCGCTCGGGGTGGTCGTTTGCTACCCGGCAAATCCCACCGCCTATGTCGCCGAGCTTGATTTCTACCGCGACCTCGTCGCATTCGCGAAGCGGCACGGCATCCTGATCCTGTCGGACCTCGCCTATGCGGAGGTCTATTTCGACGGCACGCCGCCGCCGTCGGTGCTGCAGGTGCCCGGCGCGCTCGACGTGACGGTCGAGTTCACGTCGATGTCGAAGACATTCTCGATGCCCGGGTGGCGCATCGGCTTTGCGGTCGGCAACGAGCGCATCGTGGCGGCGCTGGCACGAGTGAAATCGTATCTCGACTACGGCGCCTTCACGCCGGTGCAGGTTGCAGCGACCGCCGCCCTCAACGGCCCGGAACACTGCATCCAGGAGATGCGCGATACCTACCGCCGCCGCCGCGACTGCCTGGTCGAGGGCTTTACGCGCGCCGGCTGGCCGATCCCGGCGCCGGCAGCATCGATGTTCGCCTGGGCGCCGATCCCGGAGCCGTTCCGGGCGCTCGGGAGCCTCGAATTCTCCAAGCTGCTGGTGGAAAAGGCCGAGGTGGCGGTGTCGCCAGGCGTCGCCTTCGGCGAACATGGCGAAGGCTATGTGCGCATCGCCCTGGTCGAGAATGAGCAGCGGATCCGTCAGGCGGCGCGCAATGTTCGTCGCTTTCTTGAAACGGCGCCCGCAAAATTGCACAACGTGGTGTCGCTTGCCACGCGGCGCTGATCAGGCGCCGCACTTGCCCTAGCCTTCATGTCGCCTCCGCCGATGAAAGTGGGTCTCGCCGGGCTCGGCACGGTCGGTACCGCCGTGGTGCGTCTGATTGCAGCTCAACGCGAAGCTCTGATCGCGCGCTGCGGCCGGCCGATCGAGGTGGCAGCGGTGAGTGCCCGCTCACGCGCAAAGAACCGCGGCATCGATCTCACCGGCGTCCGCTGGATCGACGATCCGGTAGCGCTGGCGGCCGATCCGGCCATCGACGTGGTGGTCGAGCTGATCGGCGGAGCGGGCGATCCCGCAAAGGCCACGGTCGAAACCGCACTGTCCGCCGGCAAGGCGGTGATCACCGCCAACAAGGCGCTGCTCGCCCGCCACGGCGTCGAGCTCGCGCAGCGCGCCGAAGCTGCCGGCGTCGCCCTCAATTTCGAGGCCGCGGTCGCGGGCGGAATTCCGATCGTCAAAACGCTGCGCGAGGGCCTCGTCGGCAACGCCTGCAGGCGCATCTACGGCATCCTGAACGGCACCTGCAATTACATCCTGACGCGGATGGAGCAGGAGGGCCTGTCGTTCTCCGCCTGCCTGCAGGACGCGCAGCGGCTCGGCTATGCCGAAGCCGATCCGTCGTTCGATGTCGACGGCCACGACACCGCGCAGAAGCTCGCGATCCTGGCGAGCCTCGCCTTCGGGGTCGCCGCCGACCAGGAGGCAATCTATGTCGAAGGGATTTCCTCGATCACGCCCGAGGACCTGAAGGCTGCCGACGATCTCGGCTACCGCGTCAAGCTGCTCGGCGTGGCGGTGAAGACCGACAACGGCATCGAGCAGCGGGTGCACCCGACGATGGTGCCGAAAACCTCGGCGATCGCCCAGGTCATGGGGGTCACCAACGCGGTCTCGATCGATGCCGACGCGGTGCATGAGGTCACCCTGCTCGGCCCCGGCGCAGGCGGCATGGCAACCGCCTCCGCGGTGATGTCGGATCTCGGCGACGTCGCGCGCGGGATGCGCGCTCCGCCGTTCGGCTGCCCGGCCGCACGGCTCGCCCGCAGCGAAAAACTGCCGATGCAGCGTCACGAAGGCGGCTACTACATTCGGCTCATGGCGGTGGACCGGCCGGGGTCGGCGGCCAAGATCGCCCAGCACCTCGCCGACGAGAACATCTCGATCGAATCGATCGTGCAGCGGCGCCCAGGCTCAAGCCCGCACGGGGGCGACGATCCGACGAGCGCTGAGACGCCGGTACCGGTTATATTGATCACCTATGCGACCACCGAGGATGCCGTACGGCGGGCGCTCGCCGCGGTCGAAGCGGATGGCGTCGTCGCCGGCAAGCCGCAACTGATCCGCATCGAGAAAGCCTGACAAGACGATGCAAGAACGACAGCCGAAGGGGAGCCCAGCAATGGCAAAGCGGGCGACGATCACGGTCCAGCCCGGCCAAATGATCGAGCGCATCTTGTCGCTGGAGATCGTGCGCGTCACCGAGCGCGCCGCCGTGTCGGCGGCACGTCTGCGCGGGCGTGGCAACGAGAAGGCCGCGGATCAGGCCGCGGTCGACGCGATGCGGCGCGAGCTCAACAAGCTGCCGATCCACGGCACCGTCGTGATCGGGGAGGGCGAGCGCGACGAGGCGCCGATGCTGTTCATCGGCGAGGAGGTCGGCACCAAGAAGGGAGCGATCGTCGACATCGCGGTCGACCCGCTGGAGGGCACGACGCTGTGCGCCAAGAACATGCCGGGCGCGATCGCCACCATGGCGATGGCGGAAGGCGGCACGCTGCTCAACGCGCCCGACGTCTATATGGACAAGATCGCGATCGGGCCGGGCTATCCGGCCGGCGCCGTCGACCTCGATGCCCCGGCCGGCGACAACATCCTTGCGCTTGCCAAGGCCAAGGGGGTTCGGCCGGAGAACATCACCGCGCTGGTGCTCGACCGCCCCCGCCACGCGGACCTGATCGCCGCCGTGCGCAAGGCGGGCGCCGCGGTACGCCTGATCACCGACGGCGATGTCGCCGGCGTCATCCACACCGCCGACCCGCAGAACACCGGCATCGACATCTACATGGGAATCGGCGGCGCGCCGGAAGGCGTGCTCGCCGCCGCGGCGTTGCGCTGCATCGGCGGGCAGATGCAGGGACGTCTGATCCTCGACACCGACAGCAAGCGCGAGCGCGCCGCCAAGATGGGCATCAAGGATCCGCGCGAGAAGTATCAGCTGGAAGACATGGTGCGCGGCGATTGCCTGTTCGCCGCCACCGGCGTCACCGACGGCTCCATGCTGCGCGGCGTCAAGTTCAATAACGCCACGATCGAGACCGAGACCGTGGTCATGCGCTCGGTCACCGGCACGGTGCGCTGGATCCGCGCCGAGCACCGGCAGCTCGACAAGTTCTATCTCGATTGAGATGGCCACACCTCGACCAACCGTGGTGGTGCGGTCGGTCGGCCGTGATGAGCGCGCCGATTGGGAGCCGCTGTGGAAGGGTTACCAGGACTTCTACAAGGTCGCGCTTGCGGCCGAAACGACCGACGTGACCTGGGCGCGGTTGCACGATCCGGCAGAGCCGATGCACCTGCTTGGCGGCTATGCCGACGGCAAGCTCGTCGGCATCGTGCACTACCTGTTCCACCGCTCGACCTGGAGTGCCGGCGGCTACTGCTACCTGCAGGACCTGTTCACCGCCGAAGGCGCACGCGGCCTTGGGGTCGGGCGCGCGCTGATCGAGGCGGTCTATGCCGCGGCCAGGAAGGCGGGCGCGACCCGCGTCTACTGGCTCACGCACGAGACCAACTATCCGGGCCGGACGCTGTACGACAAGGTGGCCGAGAACGCCGGTTTCATCCAATATCGCAAGGCGCTTTGAGAAGTGCAGTCAACGCCGAGGTAAAGCAGGCGCCCGCTGTTTTCGTTTTGCGAAATGTTGCGGACTTGCAGCACCGGTCCATCCAAGTTCGATTTGCGAACGTTGCGAACTTGCGGCACCGGTCGAGCTCAGGTTCGTTTTGCGAAATGTTGCGAACTTGCCGCATCTGGTGGCCGAGCCAGGTTCCGCGAAATATTGCGGATTTGCCATACCGCCTCGACCAGGCTTCGTTCTGCAGCACGCCGCTTCTGTCAACTTGAAGCGAACTGCTCGAGCTTGCCGGCTGCTCAAGAGATGGGGCTGAGTTCGCATTGGCTCGCACGCGACTATGGACATTGCGTTCACGATTTGTACCATGTGCCCGGCGAGGGCGCAATCCACAACGGCCGGAAAGGGCCGGCGGCGGCATCGAGCCCCCACGCGGCAGGGTACGAGACAAGATGTCCCCAGGATGGGCGGGAGGTGATTGCCGCGCCGGTGGCTGGGAGCGCTCGGTTGATCCAACATGGTCGGCGGCTGATTCGTCCCAACGGTTGAAATGGAAGTAGCGGCTTACGCCTCCGTACCAAGTGCGCCGCAAGCGCGCGCTTTTCTCGGTGTGGAGCGCTCGGTCTGTGGGCGCGCGTGGCGCGACCGGCTGGACGAGCGCGCCCGCGCGCGCGCGCTCGCGATCGCGCAGCGCCATGGCGTTCCCGAGCTGCTGGCACGCGTGCTTGCCGGCCGCAACATCGAGGCTGGTGAGGTCGAAGCCTATCTCGATCCGAGCATCCGCCGGCTGATGCCGGATCCGTACACGCTTACCGACATGGCGGCCGCCGCGGCCCGCATCGCCGATGCGGTCGGGCGCCGCGAGACGATCGCGATTTTCGGCGACTACGATGTCGACGGCGCAACGTCGAGCGCGGTGCTGGGGCGGTTCCTGCGGCACGCCGGGATCGAGCCGCTGGTGCACATCCCGGACCGGCTGTTCGAGGGCTACGGCCCCAATGTCGAGGCGGTGCGCGCGCTCGCTGCGCGCGGCGCGACGTTGCTCGTGACCGTCGATTGCGGCACCACCAGCAGCGAGGCGCTGGAAGAGGCGCGCCGGCTCGGGCTCGACACCATCGTCATCGATCACCATCTGGCCGACGAGCGGCTGCCGCCCGCGCTTGCCGTCGTCAACCCGAACCGGCTCGACGATCTGTCGGGTCTTGGCCAGCTTGCCGCCGTGGGCTTGGTGTTCGTGGTCGCGGTTGCGGTGAACCGCGAGCTGCGCCGACGCGGCTTCTGGACCGCCGAACGGCAAGAACCGGATCTGCTCGGTCTGCTCGACCTGGTCGCGCTCGGCACCGTGGCCGATGTCGCGCCGCTCACCGGCCTCAATCGCGCTTTTGTCGCCAAGGGGTTGATCGCCATGCGCCGGCGCGAGGGCGTCGGCATGACGGCGTTGATGGATGTGGCACGGCTTTCCGGCCCGCCGGAGCCATGGCACCTCGGCTTTCTGCTCGGCCCCCGCATCAATGCCGGCGGCCGCATCGGCCGCGCCGAACTCGGCGCGCAGTTGCTGCTGGACGATGATCCGGCACGCGCTGGCGCCATCGCAGCCGAGCTCGACCGACTCAATAACGAACGGCGCGCGATCGAGCAGGCCGCATTCGCGGAGGCCGACGCCGAAGCGACCGCCGCGCTCGGAAGCGAGGACAATGTCGCGGTCGTCGTAACCGCCAGCGACAATTGGCATCCCGGCGTGGTCGGGCTGGTGGCCGCGAGGCTGAAGGAGCGCTTTGGCCGACCGGCCTTCGCAATCGCCTTTGGCGCCAACGGAACCGGCACTGGCTCCGGCCGCTCGATCCAGGGTGTCGATCTCGGACGCGCGGTGCGCCGCGCCGTTGCGGACGGCGTGCTGGTGAAGGGCGGGGGGCACGCCATGGCGGCTGGTGTGACGCTGACGCGCGAAGCGCTTGCGCGCTTTCGCGCCTATCTTGCCCTCGCGCTCGGGCCGGCGGTGGCGCAGGCGCGGCGCGACAGTGCCCTGCCGATCGATGGCGCGCTGACCGCCGCCGGGGCGAATCTCGATCTGGTGGCGACCATCGAGCGCGCCGGCCCGTACGGTGCCGGCAACCCGGAGCCTATGTTCGCTCTGCCGCACCATGCCATCGCCTACGCCGAGACCTCCGCGAGCGGTCACGTGCGGGTGCGTCTGCGGGCAGGGGACGGCGCCTTCCTGCCGGCGATAGCTTTCCGCGCCGCCGGTGAGCCGCTCGGCCGCGCGCTGCTGGACAACCGCGGCCAGCCGATGCACATCGCCGGCACGCTCTGTATCGACCGCTGGCAAGGGTCCGAGCGCACGCAACTGCGCATCGCAGATCTCGCCCCTGCCGATAGCCGCACGTCGCTGTGAGCGGCCGCGGCGCCGCCGGAAGCGATCGGCACTGTCCATCAAGGCCCTGGACGTGGTACTGACGCGGCGCGAGCCCACTCAGTCGGAGATGGCGGCACCCATGGCCACCCGCCGTGAAATCATTGCACTCGCCGCCGGCGGCGCGGCGGCCGCCTGGCTTGACGCGAAATCTTCATCGGCGGCACCGCATGAGGCTGCCGCGGCGGTCGCCGAATTCACCGGCGGCAAGTCGCCGGAGCGCGGCAAGGTGACGATCGAGCTGCCGGACGCGGTCGAGGACGGCAGCAGCGTGCCGCTTGCAGTGGCCGTCGACCATCCGATGGAGGCGGACAATTTCATCAGCGACATCCTGGTCGTGTCCGAAGGCAATCCGCGGCCGGCGGTGGCGACCTTCCGCTTCACGCCGCTGTCAGGGCGCGCGCAAGCGACGACCCGCATCCGCCTTGCCGGCAGCCAGACCATCATCGTCGTTGCCAAGACCAGCGACGGCCGGTTCTTCCGGGCACAGAAGCCGGTGCAGGTCACCATCGGCGCGTGCACGGGCACGTGATAGCGAGGCGGCGCCGTGACCGAGAAGCCACGCATCAGGCTGCCGAAACGGGCGCGCAAGGGCGAGATCATCCAGATCCGCACGCTCGCCTCGCATGTCATGGAATCGGGCTTCCGGCGGGATCGCGCAGGCAACGTCGTTCCGCGCAAGATCATCAACCGGTTCACCTGTACGTTCAACGACAGACCGGTGTTCGCGTGCGATCTCGAACCGGCGATCGCCGCCAATCCCTATTTCGAGTTTTCGGTCAAGGTGACCGAAAACGGCACGTTCAAGTTTTCCTGGGTCGACGATGACGGCACCGTCGTCACCGCCGAGGAAGCGATCATCGTTCGCTGAGCTCGAGGTCCGTTCGGCGGATCGGCGGTCGCACCCCGCGGCGGCCGGCGGAAGACTTCGCGCACATGGGCGGCCAGGAGCTCGGAGAACCCTTCCGCGTGACGCGGAAGCGTGCGCCGTCGATCCCACAGCACCGCAAGCGAGATGCCGAGCGCTTCACCTCTATGGGTCACCCGCATGACCTGAACATCCATCTGGTCGGTACACAGGATCGACGGGATGACGGCGATGCCGTGCCCAGCCGCCGCGAGCGCCAGCAGGGCGTGAGCCGCGCTGCTTTCGACGAACACGCTCGGCCTGACGCCGGCGATCCGGCACGCCGCGTCGAAGAGATTGCGGGTGGCGAAGGTCGAGTCCAACAGTAACAGAGGATGATCGACGAGCCGGCGGATGTCGATCGCATCCCCGGGCTCGATTTCCAGCGAAGGTCCGCAGGCGGCCATGATGTGGAACTGCGGCAGTAGGTGGCTGGCGAAGCGATGGTCGTCGACGTGTACCACATTGATGACGTTGACGGCGAGATCGACTTCGCCGCGCTCGAGCATGTTCAGATGCTCGGTCGCGACGGCCTCGACCAGGTTGAGCCTGATGGTCGGAAACCGCTCGGCACATGCGTGCAGGAAGGTCGGAAAAATGCCTTCGAGCGTGAGCGCGGAAACCGCAATGCGCAGCACCTTGATCTCGCCATGGCGCAACGCTTGTGCACGCTCGCGCAGTGACCCGGCATGCGCCAGCAGACTGCGGCAGTCGGCCAGCAATTGTTCGCCTCGTGCGGTGAGCTTGAGCTGTCGGCCCACGCGGGCGAACAGCTTGAATCCGAGTTCCTGTTCCAGTGCGGCGATCTGCCGCGACAGCGCCGGCTGCGTGATCCGGAGGGTCTCGGCCGCCTTGGAGACCGTGCTCTGCTCGGCGACCGCCACGAACGTTCGCAGGCGCTTGAGATCCATTGGAAAAATCCATGCCGCCGCGGCATCAAAATGTAGGCGAATTATGCATTGGACGCCCGATCTATCACAAAGCAGAATATTATACCACATTTCACCGCAAAAACCCACGGAGTATAGGCAATGTCTATGCAGATTAACGACACTGCCCCCGATTTCGAGGCGGACACGACCGATGGCCGCATCAAGTTTCATGACTGGATCAGCGATAGCTGGGCGGTGCTGTTCTCGCACCCCAAGGACTACACGCCGGTCTGCACCACCG
>Ga0209382_10001221_pt1 | contig 40974 bp, 45 predicted proteins | sample SoiMetdeltSBSDD5_FD_187599 | JGI IMG/M metagenome (GOLD analysis project Ga0209382, IMG submission 187599) | Bulk soil microbial communities from a Populus tree surrounding site in Tennessee, USA - Soil MetaG P. deltoides SBSDD5 (SPAdes) (version 2) | ecosystem: Environmental > Terrestrial >... | reverse complement strand
GCTTGCGCGACGTGTTGCTTGTAGAGGTCGTTGCCGGGGATCAGTCCATTCGCCGGATCGACGATGAGAGAACTGCGCAACTCGCCGCGAATCGGCTCGAGGCTCAATGCCTCGAAGTATTCCGTCGGCTCGGTGGGCGTGCTGCGATCTTCCGCCCGAGCGTCGAGCGCTGCGAGCAACTTCGCGGCCTGCGCCTCGTCGATCACCAGCGTGGAATAGCCGGGAGGACGTTGCAACGGCGTGGAGTTCGAAGCAACCCACACGCCTTGCATGTCGGGCTGACCGATATCGAGGAGCGGCGCGCTGTACGGCCGCTCCCTGGCGGCCGCTGCGCAGCTGAGAATGAGCAGTACCGCGAGACCCCACCGATGCATGGGGCCTCACGGTATCACAGGAGTTACTCGAACGCGTTAAGAACCACGACTTCTCCTGAGCGCTGCAGCGACGCAGACGAGTCGACGTCGGCAAGAGCTCGTGCCATGGAGTCCGCGGCGCAGGCGTCGAGACGCGCCTTGATCTCGATCGGCATCGGCATGCCCGGGTACAGGCCGCAGACCATGCGGGCGGCAGACTTGATTCGGCCACGCAGGATGGCCGCGTCCGCCTGGCTCGCGAGATTCAGGTCGCCATAGTGCACGACTTGCTGCTGCACGCCCTTGACGGGAACGGTGGCCTGCGCGGTAACGGCCAAGCTGCCAGTCAGCAGGGCGGCGAAAGCAACGACAAACGTCTTCATCAATCCTCCAATTCAAGTGTGGTGATTCCGATGCTTGCAGTTTGCTTGCGAGCCGTGAATGCGGCGGCACCCTCGTCGTGAAAAAGGCGTGAACGCCGCGTACCATCGTCCGCATGGTCCGAGCGTTCTTCCTGCTATTGCTGATTTCCTCGGCCGCCATCGCGGACACGCGCAATGTGCTGCTGATCGTCGCGGACGACCAGGGGCTCGACGTCGGCCCGTACGGCAACAGCGTGCTGCAGACGCCGAGTCTCAGTCAGCTCTTCGCTCGCGGCACGCTGTTCACCGCTGCGTTCGCGACCGTTTCGTCGTGCAGCCCGAGTCGTTCGGTGATCTACACCGGCCTGTACTCGCACTCGAACGGGATGTATGGGCTGGCTCATGACGTCCACAACCAGCACCTGTTGCCGTCGGTGCGCACGCTGCCGCAGATGCTCAAGGGCGCGGGTTATCGCACGGGACTCGTCGGCAAGAAGCACATCCTTCCCGAAAGTACACTAGCGTTCGACGAGGAGTTGGCGCCTGAGCGTCCCGGCAATCGCGATGTTGCCTTCATGGCCGACGAAGCGCGCCGGTTCATCGTCAAGAGCGCCCAGCAGCCATTCCTGTTGATCGTCGGTTACAGCGATCCGCATCGCGCCGAACAGAACTTCGGCAACACGCGCACGTGGCCGCGAGTGAAGCGCGTGACCTATGACCCGAACAAGGTCGTCGTGCCCTCACATCTGCCGGATCTACCCGAGGTGCGTGGCGATCTCGCGCAGTACTACGAATCTGTCAGTCGGCTGGACAGTGGTGTCGGCATGCTGCTCGACGCTCTCAGAGAGACGGGGCACAGCTCCGACACGCTCGTGATCTACCTGAGCGACAACGGACGGGCATTCCCGGGCGCCAAGACCACGCTGTATGACGAAGGCATTCATCTGCCGCTGATCATTCGGTCGCCGCAGCAGAAGAAGCACGGTGTTCGCAACGACGCGATGGTGAGTTGGATCGATATCCTGCCCACGATCCTCGATTGGACCGGCGTACCGGCGCCGCCGACGCAGCAGCTCCCAGGCCGATCGATCCTGCCGATCCTCGAGCAATCCAATCCGTCCGGGTGGAATCGCGTGTTCGCATCGCACAGCTTCCATGAGATCCAGCAGTACTACCCGATGCGAGCGCTGCGCACGCGCGAGTACAAGTACATCGTCAATCTGGCTGCGCCATTGGAGTTTCCGATCGCCGGCGACATCGCGTCATCGCCGACCTGGCGCGCGATCGTCGCGCGACCGGCGGTAGGCCTCGGTGCGCGATCGGTGCAAGCGTTTCTGCATCGGCCGGCGGAGGAACTCTACGATTTGCGGAAGGATCCCGCGGAGATCCACAACCTGGCGAGCGATCCTGCACATCGAGCAGTTCTCGAGAGGATGCGTGCGGAGCTGAAGAAGTTCAGGACCGACACGCACGACCCGTGGCTGCCGGGCCAGGCGGCGGTGTTCGGGCACGGGGAGAATCATTAGGTCGGTTCGTCGCCGCCAACGTTCGCTTCGCCGCATCCGTTCGCAACGTTCCTCGCGATGGGCGGTCCATTGCCGCTCTTCTTTGTCATTGGGACCTCAAATGTTGCTGAATGCCTCCAAGCTGCTGCCGTTGATCGCTCTCTTCACGTTCGTATCTCCTGCTCACGCGGCGGGTGCGTGCGCCAAAGCACCGACATCCATGCGCGCGGCTCGCGTCCACGCCGCGGGTGGACCCGAGGCGTTGCGCATCGAGTCAGTTCCGGTCCCTGTGCCCGCGGCGGGTGAGGTTCTCGTTCGCGTGCACTACGCCAGCATCAATCCGGTCGACTGGAAGCTGCAGCAGCGCGGTCGGTTGCCACTTCCCGCGATTCCGGGCGGCGACTTTTCCGGCGAAGTGGTTGCACTCGGATCGGGCGTGACCGAGTTCGCTTGCGGCGATCTCGTTGCTGGCATTGTCGATCAGAGCGAGCGCAGCGGAAGTTACGCCGAGTACCTGACGGTGCCGACGACGGAGATCGTCCGGAAGCCGGCAGCGTTCACGATGGCCGAGGCCGCGGCGTATCCGACGGTGGCCGTGGCAGCCTGGCGCTATCTCATCCAGGCGGCGGACATCCAGCGCGGCGAGCGCGTGCTCGTACAGGGTGGGGCAGGCGGCACGGGTTCAGTGATCGTGCAGATCGCGAAGGCGAGAGGCGCGTACGTCATCGCAACGGCTTCGGCCGGCAATCACGAGTACCTCGAGCGGATCGGCGCAGATGAGGTGATCGACTATCGCGCGACGCGCTTTGAAGACGTCGTGCGCAATGTGGACGTCGTCGTCGATACCGTCGGTGGGGATACGCTCATCCGCTCCGAGCAGGTGCTGCGCGAGGGCGGCCGGCTGGTAACGCTCGTTGGCTCAGTGCCTGCGCAGATCTGCGATCGACGACGTGTCGTCTGTCCGGCGACGCCGCCGTGGGACGTAAAGGGCGGGCTCGATGCTGTTGCGCCGCTCATCGCGGCAGGGAAAGTGCGGATCAATATCGATCAGGTGTATCCGCTGGACGAGATCGCACAGGCGCAAGAGCACAATCGCAGCGGCCGGACCCGCGGCAAAGTGGTCGTCGACATGGGTCAGGCGAAAGGCGCGTCCAGAGACGTCGGCGGAACCGAAAACCACTTCGGGCCACTCTCGGTCATGTGAATGCAATCCTCGAGTCGCACGCCGAAGCTGCCGGGAATGTAGATGCCGGGCTCGTCGGAGAAGCACATGCCGGCCGCGAGGTGCGTCACTTCGCCGTGGACGAGGTAGACGGGCTCGTGCACGTCGAGCCCGATACCGTGGCCGGTCCGATGTGACGTGCCGGGCAGTTTGTACCCCGGACCATAGCCAGCTTTGACGTACGCTGCGCGCACTGCATCGTCGGCAGCGCCCGCGGGCGTGCCGATCTTTGCCGTATCGAAGGCGATCTGTTGACCGCGCCTTACCAGATCCCAAACGCTGCGCTGCTGCTTGGTCGCCTCACCCATCACCATCGTTCGCGAGATGTCGGATTGATAGCCGTCGTAGCTGCAGCCGCAATCCATGAGCACGACTTCGCCGGGCCTGACTTCTTGCGGCTTGCTCGTGCCATGCGGATACGCACTTGCTTCGCCAAGCAGTACCAACGAGAACTCCGGAGTTGCACCGCGCTTCGCCATCGCCGCCGACATGATCTTGCCGATGTCCGCTGGTGTCATGCCACGTGCGATCTGCGGCCCGGTCTCGCGATAGGCGGCGACCGTGATATCCGCCGCCGCTTGCATCAGCGCAATTTCCGCTGGCGACTTGATGACGCGGCAGGTTCGCACGACGCCGGCGTCGCCGCGTGTTTCGACACCGAGCGTACGCAGGCCTTCGACTGCGAAGAAGCGCGTGGTCTCTTCGACACCTACGGGACCGCTACCTGCGCCATGCGATTTCAACCAATCGGCCAGCACGGCGAACGGGCTTTCATGTTCGTTCCAGACGCGGACGTCCGCCGGGACCTTCAGGCTTTCTCGCACCGACGGCTCTTCGAACGCTGGCGTGACGACGACCGCCTCACCTTCGGCGGGAATCAACGTCGCCGTCAGGCGTTCGCTGCGCCGCCATTGAACGCCGGTGAAGTACACGAGCGAGCTGCCGGACTCGACCAGCAACGCCTTGAGTCCAGCTGCACGCAGCAACTGTTGGGCTTTCGCGATCCGTTGCAGGCGCTCGGCGCGGCTGATTGGCGGCGGTAACGAAGCCGCAGGCTTGGCGCTGCCGGTTTCGGCAGAGAGTAGGGAGGGCCTGAGTCCCACCAGGCCTGCTGTGGCTGCCATTCCGAGGAAGGCTCGTCTGTTTGTTTGCATCGTGGGCGCAACTGTATGCTGCAACCATTCCTCCGGCCAGCGCGTTGTGCCGCTCGGAACGAGAAGGGGATGCGACCATGTCGCGCGCGTTGTTGCTCCTATGCCCGGGCTCTTCGAGGGCAAGCCCGTCCCCATGCGCTACGTCGAACCGGCGTTCAACTAGTCCACGGTCTGCAGCCCGGAGCAAGTCATGACGGGCCGCAGAATACGCTCACCGGATCGCCCACCGCTACGCGCCCCGGCGTCACCGTCGAACCGTAGACACCGAGGCAGCCCTGGCGATCTTGGGCGACGGTGCGCAGGATTGCGGGATTGCGCTCGGTCGACACGGGATCGATCGTGATGACGACGCAGCGGCCGTCGCGTTTGTCGACGCGCAGGGTCATGCTGCCGACACGCAGGACACGGCCGACCCAATCGTCTTCCTGAAACGGGGCTGCGTCGGTCGCCTCGACCAGGAGGTTCGGTCGAAAGCGCCCGACGTCGAGTTGTGCTCCGACCATTTCGCCCAGTCGTGCAATGGTCTGAGTCGAGACGAGCGACAGCGGGAAGGTGTCGAAGATGCCGCGGTTCTGTTTGATCACCCGCGCGCCTGCTGGGTGCAGCTCTCGCGCCAGCGCTGGGTCCGTGACATCGAAGACGACGCCCGCAGGCGTTTGCACGACCGTCGGCGACTTGTCGGGCTGGGTTGGATCGACGAAGGACGGGCGGTAGTGATTCAGGTCCGCCCGCTCGCGCAACGTGAGCCAAGGGAAGCCGCTTTGCGGCACACCGTCGCGGATGAAGGCCCAGCGACGATCTCCCGCGAAGCCATGCCAGGACACTTCGACCTCGGTCAGCGGCTCGGCCGCCATCGACTTGACCGGGTAACGCCACAATCCGACGACGCGGCCGACAGGCCTGCCGTTCTCATGATCACGCATGAGGCACCTCCGTAGAGGCGCCCTTGAACGAGGAAGTGCCGTCGAGCGTGACGGATGAGGATCCGCTGCAGCGCCTCTCGACGGCGGGTGCACGTAATGTAACCTACGCGCAGCTCAGCCAACAGCGAGAATTGTCGTGCAAGGCATTCGCGGGTTGCGGTTCACGGGAGTGGCCGCGGGGTTCAGCCTCGTCGCCGCAGCGTACTGTCTGGCTCACGGCCTGGTGATCGATGACGAGCTCAATCTGCCGCGCACCTTGGCGTGGGCAGTCGCATCGACTTTCCCGTGGGTCTGCGCTTGGGAAGGATTGAAGCGCCTCGACGCGCGGCCTGCGCAACCTCTGCAACCTCTGCTTGCCGCAGCGCTGTTGATCGCGGCGCTCGTCGTCTCCGCTGCTCTGCAATCTGCGCTCACTCAGGTCTACGCCGCCGATAGCGACTCGCTCGCGCAGATCGTGTACCGGCTGCTGCCCATCCCATTCGGGATCGTCGTCGTCAGGTGGCTGCTGCGGTCTTCGAAGCCTGCTCGGGCCGACACTGGGTCACCGACAGAGCGCCTGCGAGAATCGCAGCTCGAGCGCGTGCTCGATGTTCCAACGCGCCACGGCGTGCTCGCGGTGCGCGCCTGCGACATCGAGTACGTCAAGGCTGCCGGCAACTATGTCGAGCTGATCACCGGCGATCGGACGCTGCTGATGCGCGTGACGTTGCAGGAGCTCAGCGAGCAGCTGGGTTTGGTCGGCTTCGTGCGAGTGCATCGCTCGCTGCTCGTCAATTCCCTGCACGTGGTAGCTGCTCGCCGGCGCAGCGGGGGCCGCGGAGTCGTCGAGCTGCGCAGCGGCGCGGAGCTGCCGGTCGGTCGCCAGTTCGGCGATAACGCAGCTACGTTCGTCCCAACGGCGCGCCGTTCGTCCCGGCAGCATTGATAGCGGCGGTCCAGGCTGCTGAAGTGGCCCGCCTATGAAGCTCGAACCTTCTTTCTACCGCGCAGTGGCAGTGTGCTCGGTGCTGTCCGCGATCACGACGCTCGGGCTGATCTACCTGCCGGAGTTCTATCAGCCCGTCGAAGGATTCGAGGGGCGCATGCGGCGCGTCGGCGATCCGGCGTATGCGCTGCGCTCGTGGGTCTACCTGGTTCATCCGTTCATCACGTTCGCGGCCGCATTGGGCGTTGCCTTGCGGATTCGCACCCTGCGCCCCGCGGCCGCGATCATCGGCATTGCCGGTTTCGGGCTCTGGGCCTGCAACGAAGCCTTGCAGCAAACGATGACGATCTTCGCTTTCGACAAGTGGCGAGCGGCCTATTTCGCCGCCGACGAGGCGACACGCGCGATCATTCGTACCAACGCTGCGATGTACGACGGCCTGTGGGATGCGTTCTATTTGCTGCTACTGATCGGCTTTTCGATCGGTAATTTCAGCTTGGGTCTGGCGCTGGTGCGCGCCGGCCGAGGCGTGACGCGTATCGTCGGCTGCTTCCTGCTCGCCGCCGTAGCGATCACGGTGCCGATCATCACCGGCGAACTGCAGCTGGGAACGCTGCCGGAGCCGCTGGCGAGCTGGAGTTACCCGGCGATCCAACCGCTCGGGCGCACGCTGATCGGACTGTGGCTGTGGACTGCTGCACGCGAAGAAGAGCCGCTGCCGACTCGCCTGCGCTTCAACTGATCAAGCGCTCGCCACTCGCCACAGATCCACGCCCGAATATTTCAGCCGCATGCATTTGCCGTTGACGATCTCGCCGAAGCGGATCCATTCGGTATTCGAGGGCTCGTCGCGCAAGCGGAAGAAATCGCCGTCCAGCTCCAGCGGTGTCAGGCCGTCCAGCATCAAGCCGCCCTTGAGGATCACGACGCGGAGCGAGCCGATCCACGGATCCTCGCTGCGGTAGTGGCCGACATAGCTGCGCCACACTTCCGGAACTTTGAATTGCCGTGGGCCGTCGTACGCATCCGTCGCGTACCACGCGTCGCCGCAGCACACCTCGACGACGGGACCGTCAGCAGTCTTGCGTCCGAAGGCCAGCGGAAAGCGGGCAAGCTCCGGGTCGGCGACGTGGAATTGGTCGGGTGTTGCCAATCTCTGCAACTGCATACGCTTGCCGGCGCGCACGAGGAACAGCTTCGTTCCCTCACGCGCGAACTCGAGCTGGCCGCGCTCACCCTTGAAGATGCCGACGTAGTCGCCGGCGTTGGTCACGTCGAATTCCGAATCCGGCGCAGGCGCGACCGGCGACTTTTTGCCCTCGACACGCGCGCGCATGAGCTGCAACGCGTACTTCACTACTGCATTCGGGCGATAGCCCTGCTGTGCGTTGACCGAAGCAAAGCCGCCGATGCCCGCCGCGATGTCGACCTGCAGTGCCGACATGTACGACACCATGCCGCCCGTGTGTCGCAGCAATGCGTTGCCATCCAGTTCGTCGACGGCAATGCCGTAGCCATAGCTCGCTGTCGGACCGAATTCCTCGGCTTTGATGTGTCGCTTCGAGAACAGCTCGAAACTTTCCGGCGAAATCAGATTGCGCTGCGGTCCGCGCCCGCGGTTCGCGATCATCTGAACGTACGCGCCCATGTCGCCGGCCGTCGCAGCGATGCAGCCAGCGCCGCTGCTGCTGACGATCGACGGTGCTTCGCATAGAGCGGCATGGCGAGGGTAGGGGCGATCGCTCAAGACCGGCTGATAGCTCCGCGGCATGCGGCTGCGCATGTCGAAGTCGATGGCAGGCTCGCTGTGCGACATGCCGAGCGGCTTGAAGATCCGCTCGCGAAAGATCTCCGGCAGCTCGCGTCCGTCGAGTGTCCAGGCGAGATACCCGAGCAGCGAATAGGCCATGTTGTTGTAGTGGAACTGTTCGCCCGGCGTGTACGCGGCGAGGTGTCGCTGCGTCGGGTCGGACGGAAACACTTCCGGCGCGCCGGGCAAGCCCGACGTGTGTGTCAGCAGATGATGCGTGGTGATCGGCGCGAACTTGGATTCGATGCGGAACCACGGCAGATACTCGACTACCGGCTTGTGCAGATCGAGCTTGCCCTCTTCACGCAGCTGCAAGAGCGCGATCGCCAGGAATGACTTGGTAATCGAGCCGATCTCGAACAGCTCGTCGGCTGCCAGCTTGCGCTGCCGGTCGAGGTCGCCGAATCCATAGGTCGCGACCCGCTGCACGCCTTCGCGATCGGCGAGCACGAGCGTCATTCCCGGGCTGTTCATGTCGCGCATGAACTGCTCGATGTAGCGGTCGAGCTCGGCAAACACGCCTTCGTACTTGCCCGAGTTCGCATGGCCTTCCTTGACCCAGAAGCCAGCGGCTGTAGCTGCAGCGCCGACCAGTGCAGCTTCGAGAACTTCGCGTCGGGTCAGTTGCATGGGCTGTTCCTACGGAGAGGTTGGTGTGCTGTCGAAATCTCGATTCACGATCGGGTACTCGCGCCAGTCCTTGAAGTCGAAGTGCCACCATTCGGTCTCGTACACAGTGAAGCCTTCGCGCTCCATTGCCTGACGCAGGATCTCACGATGTTTGCGTTCAACCGGCGTGCCGCCGGCGTAGTTCGGATACGCCCGCGGCGACATCTCGTCGTAGACGCTCGGCATGGACACGGCCTTGCCCGTGCGCAGGTCGTACAGCGTCAGATCGACTGCGCAGCCACGATTGTGTCGCGAGCCCTGGGCTGGATCGGCCACGAATTCGTGCAGCTTTGGCGGGGTCGCTTCCCAGAAAACCTTCGTGACCCACCACGGCCGATAGGCATCGTGAATCAACAGGCCATAGCCTTGATTCGCGAGCGCGTGATGGACGCGTACGAGCGCTTCCGCGGCAGGACGCTGCAGGAACGCAGCGGCGCGCGTGTAGACAGGCGTGCTCAGGAAGTTGTTCGTGGTTGCATAGCGAATGTCGAGCTTGATCGTCGGCTCGAGCTTCGTGAGCTCGACCAGATCGGCATCGCGAAATTTCCCCGATTCGGCCGGCGGTTGCAGTGCGAGCGCCTCTGCGCGCAGCTCGGGCACCGGCCGTTGCGGTGTGATGCGAAAGATGCCGTCGCTGCCGACGCCCTCGTGTAGCTGCTCGCCACGGCCGCTCGTTGCAACGAGGGCCAGCAATCCGATAACAAGTAAGCGGCGAATGAGATTGTGCGCCATGGGCGGGTGATGCTACATGGCGGACGTTTCCGTGGAAACGACGTCAGGAGCCATGCATGCCCAAGATCGATGTTGCCGCTGTTCCCGTACGCAAGGGTTGCGGATATCCGCCGCCGTTCGATGAGCCGTGCGCACCGCGGACGCGCCGTCGCCTGGGCGACGCCGGCGGTCTGCGCGATTTCGGTATCAACCTGATGACCTTGGCGCCGGGCGGCTGGTCCAGTCAGCGGCATTGGCACAGTCACGAGGACGAGTTTGTTTACGTGCTCGAGGGTGAGCTGACGCTCGTCGAAGACGGCGGAGAGACGGTGCTGCGCGCTGGCGATTGCGCGAGTTTTCCGAAGGGCACTGGTAACGGCCACCACATGATCAACAGGTCCGCGGGCGTGGCCGTTTATCTCGAGGTGGGGTCGCGCCATCCGGAGGACCTGACGACCTGCTCCGACATAGATATGAAGAGCGCGAACTCCGACGGACGGTTCGTGCACAAGGACGGCACGCCGTATCCCGGCCAGTAGCGCTAGCGCCGCAGATCGCGCACGACTTTTCCGGTCTCCATGTCGAACGGCATCGAGACGTGGTCGTGAATCACCAGCCAGTGGCCGTTGCGTTTCTGGAAGCCCACTGTCACGCGGACCCAGTAGTCGGCCTTCTCGCCGTTCGCCCATGTGCCCCTGACGTGGCCCAGGTTGTGGCTGAACGCGACGTCGTCGCTCATCGTGATGCGCAGATCATGGATCTCATACTCGATTGCGCCGGACATCCCGGTGAGCCAGCGCTCGAGGTTCTTCCGATAGTGGCTGAAGCCGACCTGCGAAGGCGGCATGAGGTCGAACGCGAGGGTGTCCGGTCCGTACAGCGCCGCCAGAGCGCCAAGGTCCTTGGCGTGCAGCGCTTGGGTCCACTTGTTCAGACACTCGCGGATCGGGCCTTCGTCCTTGTTCGGGGTCGCCGTCGGCATAACGCTCTCCTATATATGTCGTGGACGGGCCCTCAGTAGAACAGTGACTACATACGCTCGCCGGGCAACTTGCTGGCTTGCTTCACCCAGTCAACGAATTGAGCTTCGTCGAGTTCCTCGGCACGGATGTCGAGATAACGGACCTCTTTGTGCTTGGACTCGCCGGGCGGAGGAGGGCGCAGCGACGTACCCCGAAAGAAGGTGACCTTTACGTAGTTCGTGAAGCAGTGATAGCTGAGGAACCAGCCCTGACCTTCGATGCCATAGAACGGCGAGTTCCATTTGACGGCCTTCGCGACGCCGGGGACTGTCTGCGCGATGAGCGCATCGAGGCGACGGCCGATGTCGCGCTTCCAGCCCGGCATGGCCGCAATGTACGCCTGCACCGGTGCATTGCCGTCGCCTTTGGCGATCTGCGGATTGCCGCCCGAAAGGAGCTTCGGCTTCGTCGCCTTCTTCTTCATCGTGTGGACTTGTTGAGGGCTACAGCAGCACGAATGAGTGTCTTGAGCGCATCCGCATCGATCTCATCGCCGGCACGGAAATCGATCGCGCGCCGCGTATTGCCTTCGAGGCTGGAGTTGAACAGCTTCGCGGGATCCTTCACCGACGCGCCTTTGGCGAAGGTCAGCTTCACGTGGCTCTTGTAAGTCTCGCCCGTGCAGATGATGCCGTCGTGCGACCACACCGGTACGTTCCACTTCCACTCTTCGACAACATCCGGATCGGCTTGCTTGATGACGGCGCGCAGACGCGCGAGCGTTTTGCCGCGCCAGTCGTCCAGCTCCTTGATCCTGGCGTCGATCTTTTTCGCGGGCGTGTCGCCCTGCGTTGGATTCTTGTTCATGCTGCTTGCATCTCCTTCTTCTTCGCGCTGCGCCACTTGGCGACATACGGCAGCGCGAACATGTACAGCCCGGTAAACATGAGGAAGGCCAGAGGTGCCAGCGGCGAGTAGGTCACCCAGGGCGGGGGCGTTCCTTGCGCCAACGCGACGAAGTTGGCGATGACGGTCACCGTGAAGATGATGGCCACCCAGCGATGGGTCTGTCGGATCCAGCTGCTCCAGTTCAAGGGAGTTCTCCTTCAGGAAGTAGCGAATTGTTGGGCGTATTCTTTTTGCAGGCGCTGCCAGCCTTCGAACTTGATGGTCTCGGGACCAACCATGCGTCCGATCGGCTCGCCGGCAAGGTGCGCGTCGAGCACGTCGAAGCAGATGTGCCAGCCCGCGGCGCCCCACGAGATGTAGCGGCGATCGATGTTGTGCCAGAGGGTGAGGCGCGTCCCCTTGCCGAGCGGCTCGAGCTGCCAGCGCATGTTGCCGTCGCCCCATTGATATTCGAGCAGCTTCGGCGCCTCGGCGCGCTTCACGACGGTCTCTGAGACCTGCGGCGTGGGTGTGCCCACTGTCGTGAGCTTCACAGTTCCCGGATTGCCGAGGCTGCGATCGACGTCGAAGGGCGCCCATTCGCGCAACTGGTCCGGCTCCGTCAGTGCCTGCCAGACTTTCGCTGGCGGATGACGCAGCTCCCGCGTCAGCACGAGCGTCCAGTTCTCGCCATCCTTGTGAACTTCGGCGCCCGCGGCCGGGCCCGGCTGGTACTTGTCACGCTTGCTCATTTCTTCTTCCTCTTCCGGCGCGGTGGCTGACTCATGCGGTCGAGATGACGCTCGAGCGCATCGAGATGCGTCGCCCAATAGCGGCGGAACGGCGCAAGCCATGCATCTATTTCCATGAGGGGCTCCGGCCTGATGCGGTAAAGGCGTCTCTGTGCATCGACGCGCGACTCCACGAACCCGGCTTCGCGCAACACCCGCAGATGCTTGGAGACCGAAGGCTGCGGCAGTTGCAGCTGCTCTTCGATATCGCCGACGGACTGCTCGGCGGTTGCGAGCAGGCTGAGGATGGCACGGCGGCTCGGCTCGGCAATGATGGAGAATGTAGATTCCATGGAGCGTATATACCCCGTCAGGTATATGGCTGTCAAGGCACATGAGAGGTTGGCAATCCGCGCCCGCTCGGGCCTGCGATCGCCGGCTAGCATGCTGCGGCGAGGAACTCAGCGGATCGAGCACAAGTTGAAGTTGATGATCACGATCCGACTCAAGGAGCAACTGTGGCAAGCAAGAGTAAGAGTAAGAGCAAGAGAACGACGCTTCGCAGCGCTAGCGGCAAGAAGCTGTATGCCGTACGCGGTAAGCAGGGTCAATTCAAAGACATCCAGACTTACAAGCGAGCGCATGGGCAGGATGTGAAACGCCGAGCGAAGAGCGAGCGCGGCGGCAAGTAGCAGTCGACGGCAAAACGCCGACGGCGTGAGGCGTCACCCTGACGCGGGTCACATGGAGTGGTGGCGCCTGATCTCCTCCTTGCTGAGCCGCAGGAAGCGGGCCGCGTTGTTGTAGAGGATGTCGCGTTTCTGTGTGGGCGTCAGGAAGGGCGCCTGCTCGATCGCTTCGATCGAGGGCTCGATGATGCCGGGCCAGATCATCTGATCGGAGCCGAACATGATGCGGTCACCGTAACCGGCTTCGACCAGCTCCTGCAGCCAGCGATAGAAAGCCGGTTGCGGCTCGGTGTAGACAATGCTCGAGACATCGACATAGACCTGCGGATGCGTGAACAGCAGTGCACGCAGATCGTCTATCAACGGATAGCCTGCGTGCATGATGTAGACACGCAGACGCGGGTGTCGCACCAGGACATCCTCTAATCCCAGCGCGCTGCTGTTGCGCGCTCGATATCCTGGGCTGCCTCGATAGGGATCGCCTGGAGCACCGGGGCCAATGTGAATGCCAACTGGGATGTCGAGTGATTCGGCGAGTGCCCAGTACGGCTCCAAGCGCGCGTCGCTCGGCGTGATGCCTTCGTATTGAGCCATCACTTCGCCGAGCACCTGCAGAAGTCCACGGGCGTGCAGGGCACGCACCTCATCCGGTGTTCGGATCGCGACATGAGGATTGGAGGTCGCACTGATCCGCAGGTCGCTGCCCACGATGATTCTGTCCGGAGCTGCGGCTTTCCACACAGCCATCATCTCGGGCTCGCCGCTCACCATGCCGATGATGTTGCGCTTCTTCATCACGGCCAACGTGTCCTGCATGACCTGCTCGTCCGTGCGCGCCGCGGGGATCGGCTGCTTGCACGGTGGCATCTTGTGGAACGTCATACCTTCGTCGATGGGCTGCGCAGGATCCCATCGCGGCATGATTTCGAAGGGCGTACACATCGGCGGCGGGTCAGGGCCAATGTAGCCCGCCTTTCTCGCATGCAGATGCATGTCGATGATCGGCAGACGGCTCTGCGCAGTTGCCTGCAGCGAAAGCGTCCAGGACAGCGCAGCACAGATCAGCAGAAGGACCGGGCTGCAGCGCATGAATTTGGACACGCGACTCCTGCTACCGACGATTGTTAGAGCGATTTCAGATCCGCGGACTCCGAGCGCAGCTCGCGCAGGAACTGTTCCAGCTCGCGCACGCGTTCCGGAGTCCGCGCCTTGCCGGCCTTGGAGACGATGCGCGGCGGGACTTCCTTGAGCGAGTCCTCCAGGCCCTTCACGACCTCCGGTCCGTCCGGATTGCCGCCCTTGGGATCCACGAGACCGAAGACGCGAGCGACGCCGATGGCTCCGAGCCAGTCCAGCGCGTCGGCGTCGTGCAGATAGATCGCTTCAGGTCCAACCGGGTCGCGCCCATACATGTGCGTGCGAATCGCACCCCGGACGGCTTCGATCTTCGACATCGGAAAGCCCGTGCCCGCCAGCATCGACTCGACGATGCGCGCAGCTTCGTCCTGATGATCGGTCCCGGACTTGCGGAATGGCGCAAATGCGGCTACGTCGTGCAAGTAGGCGGCTGCGTAGAGGACGTCATCGTCCAGCGTCACGTTGTCTGCCGCGGCGAGCTCTTTGGCGAGATCGTAGTCCCGCATGGAGTGCGACAGTCCCCAGGCCGGATGCTTCATGTTGGCCTTGACGAAGCGATGGACCGCGGCGCGCCAGTCACCCGTGTGCTCGATCGTCGGCGGTCCGTCGGCCGCAATCGCGGCTGAGACGAGATTCATCATCGCGATGGCGGCGAGCAGCGCGAGGCGGCCACTGCGATTCAAGGTCGAGAATGACAAGTGATTCTCCTTTGCACGTGACGCAGCACACTGTACCGGTTCTCCAGCCGTCGCTTCATCCCATTGTGACGAAGGGCTTCCTATCGAGCCTGAACCGGTCGATGCGAGCGATGAAGCAGCAGGGCGGTGAGCATCAGGATCAGGCCGGCGCTTACCGCCAGCGACCAGTGGATACCGACCATCTGTCCAAGGATGCCCACCGAGAATCCGCTGAACATGCGCGAGCCCAGCGAAGCCATGGAGAACACGCCGAGGATGCGGCCGCGCTTTTCGGCCGGGGCATGCAGCTGCACCAGCGTCTGCGACATCGAGTTGAACGAGAGCTCCAGAAATCCCGCAGCGAGCAGCAGCAGCAGCGCGAGAGGATAAATGGGCACGAGCGCGAAGCTGCCGAGCGCGACGCCCCATAGCAACGCCAGGACCAACGCGGTGCGCGGATTCGGCCGAAGCAGACCGAACGTCTCCAGTGCGATCCCGGCGATGAGCGCCCCGGCCGCATCGGCCGCAAGCAACATGCTGTATGAAATCCCCGGGTCGCCATGTCCGAGATCTGTTGCGAAGCCGGGCATCTGCGCCTGATACGCATTGCCGATGAAGAACGCGGCGCCGCCAGCAAGCATCGTCATGGATGCAACGACGGGATAGTGTTTGATGTCGCCAACCACTCCCAAGATGTCGCGGATGCTGCGCACCGCTGGCGCCGGCGCCGGTTGCTCGCCGCGAAAGCGCGGCCCATACGGCGCTCTCCATAGCCACAGCGTGAACGGCAGGTAGATGAGGGCGTTGCAGAACAACGCATACGAAGGGCCCAGCGCAAGCAACAAGCCGCTACCGACCGCAGGTCCGAGGAACATGCCGAGATAGCGGCCGGTGGCGTTCAGGCGCACGGCGCTTTGCAGACGATCGCGACCGACGATGTCGTGCAACAGCAGCTGTGCCGGCGTAGTCCACAAGACTCCGGCAATCCCGTGCACGATCAGCAATGCTGCCGCATGCCACAGTTGCAGCGACTGCGTGAGGATCAGCACGCCCCACAGCAGTGAAACGGCAATGAACAGCAGCATGCCCGTCTGAATGAGACGCCGCGGATCGACGCGCTCGGCGAGCGCACCGACTGGCACCGAAAAGAGCAGGAACGGCAGCCAGTGGGCAATGACGGCGAACCCACCGAGCGCCGGCGACTTGAAGTGCTGGAAGATCACCCAGTAGGTGATCACGTGCTCGACGTTGTCGGCCATCATGGCCAGCACGCCGCCGGCCAGGAAGGGACGAAAGCCTGCGTGTCGCAGGGCGACGAACGAATACGACACTGGATCAGTAATTCCAGCTGTCGAGATCGGCGCCCGCCGGTGCCGTCTTGCGGATGCGCTCGACCGCGATCGGTATGAACATCTGGTGATAGCGCAAGCGGGACTCTGCGTTGGGACGAGTGTGGTCACCGTTCCAGCAGTGCTCCGCGCGTCGCCCGTAGTCGATCACGCCTTCGAATTTCGGATTGCGCGTGGACTCGAGGAATTCCTGCGCCAGGTAAACCGCCGACTCCAGATAGTAGTTGTCGAGCTCGCCCACGTAGAGATGAATCTTGCCGCGCAGCTTCTCCCCCAGGCCCTTCTCCCAGTCTCGCCGCATGATGTGCACCAGGTCGAAGTTCTCGCGCCAGAAGTTCGCGACGCTGCGGTCGATCTCGCCGGTACGCTTGTTCCAGATCGGCTGCGGGTAGCCGTCGGCGCCGACGGGGGAGAACACGGCCTGCCAGATATCCCATTGCCCGCCAGAGCGGCTGTTCGGTCCAATCACCAGCTCGAGGCGATTCACTTCTTCGAGCGTGGCCGTCGGCCGACCCAGGTAGTCGCGCATGGCGATGCGCGGGGTTTGCTTCCAAGGCGCATCGACTACGTAGGCGTTGCGGTCCTCGTAGACATTGACGCTGCCATACGCGCGAAAGTCGATGGGATCGGGACAGGCTGCAAACGCACCGTTGTAGAAATCCGGATACTTCACCTGCACCGCCAGCGCTTCCCACCCGCCGGTCGAGCCGCCGTACACGAATCGCGACCATCCCTCGCCGAGCGCGCGGTACTTGCGCTCCAGATAGGGAATCAGTTCCTGCTGAATCGCATCCGCGTACGGGCCGACGTTCTGCGAGTTCACTGCGTAAGAATCGTCGTAGTACGGATTGGCGTGTTGAATCTCGATCGCGATCACGCGCGGAAATCCCGGGCTCGTCCAATCCTTGTAGAGCTGGTGGGCCAGCTCTTGCTGCACCCGGTTGTAGCCGGACAGACGGAAGCGGTCGCTGTAGTCGGGTGCGAGCTTCGAATCGGGAGCTTCCGGTCGAAAGCCGCCGAAGTCGTCCGGGAAATGACCGTGGTTGATCATCAGCGGATAGCGGGCCTTGGGATGCTCGGCCCAGCCTTTCGGCAGCAGCACGTGTGCGCCGAGGTACATCGGGCGGCCCCAGAACTCCGTGAGCAGCCGGCTCTTGATGCGCTCGTGCTTCACCCACTCGGTGTCCGCCGGCGGCTTGATCGGCGCGATGATCTGATCGAGGACGATTGCGATCGGTGTCTGGTCGGCCGGATCGAGCTTGATCTCGCGCACGGTGCTGTAGAGATTGCCGGGCGCCTTGTTCCAGATCTGCCCTTCGCCACGATCCATCGGCAGCTGCACTACATGACCGTCCTTCCGACGGAAGGTCTCGTATTTGTGCAGCAATGCTTGCACGCGATACGTGCCAGCGGGCACGTCAGCGAGACTGACTCGCGGATAGCCCAGTGCCTTCGCGTCGAAGACCTGGCTCTCGCCGGCTTTCCAACTCGTTGCATCGATGCCGAAGACCTGCTGACTCTTCGTGCCTTCTTCGATCTGAAATCGCGGCTCTTTGCTGGGGTCGACGGACAGCAGCAGCAGCAGTCTGCCGTTGAGCGGTTCGCGTGCCTGTTCGGGCGCCACCGTGACTGAGAACGTTGCAGCCTGCGCGGTACCGACACCAAAGCAGGTGAGGATCGCAAAGAGTGCCGGCTTCATGCCTTCACCATGTTCATCACCTTCGTCGCATCGAGCGACTGCGCCTGCTGCTGGATCTGACCTGCATACTGACCTTGCATCTGCTTCGCCTGGCTGAGCAGCGACTGATACGTCTGTTGCAGTAACGCCGTGCTCATCTGTCTGCCGCCGGCGTAGTAACGCTTCGCGACCTGACCGAGTGCATAGGTGGTCGCGAACGAGAACGCTGCACCGGTGGCCACGCTGCCGAGCCCACGGCCGAGTCCGCCGGCGACCGCGCCGAGCAATCCACCGAGGAGTTTTCGGCCGACCTGCTCCACGTACTGCGAGGTCAGACCTACGCCGGCGGTTGCGAGGAATTCTTTGATGTGTCCCTTGTCCATCTCGTAGCCGTACGACTGGCCGATGCGATAGACGAGCTTCATCTGCAACGGAATGATCGCCATCGACGCCAGCGATTGCGGCAACAGCTCGATCGCGCCGTTCACGATCGAGTGATTCAAGATGTACTTGTCCATCTCCGCATCGGACATCGAGCTGGTGCTGCTAACGGAACCCGCGGCGAGCGGCGCGGCGGCTAGCGCATCGGCTTCACGCACGACTTGAGCTGCCTTGCCCGGATCGAGTTGCAGTGCCGCTCGCAATTCCTGCAGGAACTGCTGCTCGGCAGGACTCGTTGCCCCGTCGGCGTCGCAGACGCAGACCGCCATCTCGTACGCCAGCTGCTTGTGCGCAGGATCGGTGAGCGCTGCTGCCGCCTTGGTGACGTCGACGCGCTTGAGGAGCACATCCTGGTAGAGAGCGCTCAACTGTGCGTTGCCGTCTTCGCCGGCGAGCGAGTCGGCGATGCGGCGAATCTCCTCGCGCTCGCGATCGTTCGCACCATCAGCGAACGCGGCGAGCAGGGCGATGGAGAGAATGGATTGCTGCTGTGACGTGAGCATGGTTACACCTTGTGGTGGCGCTTGCGATGCGCATCACTGACGCTCGCTGGCGAGGCGCGCCTGGATGTCCACGTAGGCGGCGTCGATCAGATTGCGAAGACTTTGCGCGTCGAGGTCTGAGTCTGGCTGCAGCTTCACGTGACGCATGCGCTTGCCGCTTCCTTCCAGGAGGCGAGCAGGATCATCGAGCATTGCGCCGTAGAAGAAGCCGACGTTGATGTGGCTCTTGAATGTATTGACGTAGCCGAACGGCGCATCTTCGACACACGCGACGGGGCAGCCATCGTGCATCAGCTCGCGGACATCATCTCCACAGCGCCGCATGTGCGCGAACCATTCTTTGGCGATGGATCTCAGCTCGACGGGATCATCGCTCAGCCATCTCTCGACAGCTGAGTCTCGCTTTGCGCCTTTCGAGAGCCGAAAGATGTCGACGCGGTCGATCAGACCGCGGATGTCCAACGCAACACGTTTATGTCGCGGCATGGCGGGCGCTCCTCGGGCCGCCAGCCTATCACGTCGCACAACGACCCCCCATGGGGCTATCATTTCAAAATGCTCCGCCGCACCTTCATGCCAATCCTCGGCAGTGCCGCGCTGCTCGTGCTCGCGGCGCCAGCGCATGCCGAGTGGGTGGAGGCCAGCGGCGACCACTTCGTTATCTACAGCGATCAAGACGAGATGGCGGCGCGCAGATTCGCCGAACGCCTCGAGCGTTTTCACGGCGCGATGGCACACGTGTACGCGAAGTCACAACCCAAACCGGGTCCGTCCAATCGCGTCACGGTGTTCGTCGTCTCCAGCGTCGCCAAGGTACGCAAAGTCACCGGCACCAGGAACCGGTACCTGGTTGGCGCATATGTGCCTCGTGCCGGCGCATCCGTGGCGCTGATTCCGCCGCTGAAAGGCTCGTTGTATGACCTGAGCGGACAAACTGTCCTGTTCCATGAGTATGCGCATCACTTCATGATGGCCGGCCTCACGGCCCGGGCTTACCCCAGGTGGTTCACTGAAGGATTCGCGGAATTCTTCGGCGCGACGCGGTTCAGGGACGACGGCAGTGTCTTGCTCGGCGCGCCGGCCAACGATCGCGCTGCAGAGCTCGCATATGCTCGCGAAGTGCCGATGCGCAGGCTGCTCAGCTTCGATGGTGGAACGCAGGAAGGGCAGTCCAGCTACGACTCGTTCTACGGGCAGAGCTGGGTCTTGTTTCACTATCTGCAGATGGCGCCCGAGCGCGCCGGCCAGCTGGCCAAGTATCAACGCCAGCTGGCAACGGGACACCCTGCGCTGGAAGCGGCCGAAGCGACCTTCGGTGATCTCGGCAAGCTCGAGAAGGACATGGATGCCTACATGAAGCGCAAAAGACTCAGCGCCATGGTCGTCCCCGCGAGCGCGCTCAACATCGGGCCGATCAACGTACGGGAGCTGCGTCCGGGTGAGGCGGCAATGATGCCGACGAGGATCGAGTCGCGAGTCGGCGTCGACAAGGAAGAAGCTCGGGAATTGGTGCCGGAGGCTCGCCGCGTGGCTGCGCTCTATCCGGACGATGCCGCGGTGCTCGCTGCCCTCGCTGAAGCGGAGTTCGATGCGGGCAACGACGACGCGGCGATCGCCGCCGCCGACCGCGCTCTCGCGATCGATCCGAAGCAGATCGATGCCCACATCCAGAAGGGCTTCGCGCTGTTTCACAAAGTAGAGAGTGGCGCGCTACCGAAGGAATCGTGGAAGGACGTGCGTCAGCAGTTCGTCAAGGCGAACGGCGTCGAGAACGATCATCCGATTCCGCTGGTGGAGTTCTATCTCACCTATTTGAAGCAGGGCGAGCCTCCGACGAAGAATGCAATCGCCGGGCTCGAATGGGCGATGGTGCTCGCACCGTTCGACGGCTCGCTGCGCTGGCTCGTCGCGCAGCAGATGGTTGCCGATGCGCGTTACACAGATGCAGTGCAGGTGCTGGGCCCACTCGCTTACAGCCCGCACGCCGACGAGCACACGGACGCCGCGCGGCAACTGCTGAAAGAGGTCGAGACCAAACTGGGCGGCGCGGAATCGCCGGAGTCTGCCAAGGCGCAGTGATTCTGCCGATGTCAGTCGCGTCGGCCGCGAATGCACGCGACCTGCCCGGTGTAGCGAGTCTGGAACTGCTGGCGGAGCGAATCGCAGAATGCATCGCCTTCGTCGTTGGTGAGGCCGTACACAACCATGCGGCCATTGCGCTCGTACCGTGAGCCCTTGGTGAAGCTGAGGTACGTTGCGTGGATGACGGTGTCATCGAACAGGCGCCGATAGCGCGGCTCGAGATCGGTGCGGCACGACGACAGGCGCATCGAGCAGTCGGCACAGCCCTCGACGAGCTTGTTCCAGGCGCGGTCGAAGCGCTGCCGACAGTCGACGTCGTCCACCATTTCGCCGAACAGCACGAGGTTCAGCTCGCGGCTGCCCACCTTGGTGTCCACGCGCAATTCGGCATAGACGGGATTTTCGATGCGCTCGGGATTGCCGGCCTGGAAACGGGAGTAAGCGAAGTAGCCCGCGACGGCGAGCACGATGAGCAGAGCCAGTTTCTTCATGAAGCATAGTTCCGTATTAAGCTAGGCCACACACTAGCGGTTGGAGGAGGAGATGGACAAGCCCCGCATCTTTCTGGGCTCGTCGGCAGCGCAGACGAAGCTCCTGCAGTCGCTGACACGCGGGCTCGAAGACATCGCGCATGTGGAGCCCTGGACCGCTTCATTCAATCCTGGGACCACGACACTCGGCCGGCTGCTCGAGCTCACCCGCGAGGTCGACTTCGCCGCCTTCGTGTTCGCGCGCGACGACTGGACGATCAAGAGCCCAGCGCTAGCCGAGCAACCCGCTGGAGCGGGTCAGGCTTCGCCACGCGACAACGTCGTGTTCGAGGCGGGATTGTTCGGCGGCGTGCTCGGAATGCGTCGCACCTTCATTCTTCACGCGAGCGGCGCGAAGCTGCCGACCGATCTCCTCGGTCTCACGTGCATCCGCTATGGGGAGGAGCTGACCGCTGCCGAGATCAGAGGCATCAATCAGAAACTTCGCAAGGCGATCGAGACCGAGGGTCGCGTCGTCGGCATAGAGGGCTTGTGGTGGCAGTTCTCGTTGACGGAGCGCAGCGCCGACGAGCCTTCGGCTATCAGCCTCCTGCGCATCGCGCGGGACCGCAACGGCGCGCTCGAGTTGAGCGGCCGATCGTGGCAGGCGGATGGCGCACTGTCGGCGCGCTACGCGAGCGAAGCGACCAAAGAGAGGAGGGATCCCGCAGGGATCTTCTACTATTGGAAGGGCGAGCGGCCGCGCAACGCGAACGCGCCGCAAGTGGAGGGGACCGCAGAGATCCGCATCGAGTCCGCCGATCGCGCAGCTGGTTACTGGACCACGTTTTGCCCGCCGAATGCCGTCATTCGCACATCCGGGGTTTACCTGCGTGCAGATGGCGAGGACCTGGCCATCCTGGACGGACGCGACGACAAGAAGCGCGCCGAGTTGATCGCCGAGCAACTGCGGCGCTGGGAGTCGCTCAAGAACGGCTGAGTCAAAGCCGGGCTGCGTCGGCCCGACTGCGGATCTCCGCGAAGGTCCAGTCGCGGACGAGGTTGCCGTTCTCCCAGACCGTCACCATTGCGTCGTGATATCCCGGCGGCTTGACCACATCAGAGAGCGACGTCGCTTCCGGCGGCACGGGCACGGTTAGGAACGTGCCGTGCTCTCGGTGTTCCAGCAGCGTCATGCGACCGCGCTTGCTTTGCTTGCCCTGGTCGGTGACCGGATCCTTGTAGACGTCGATCCATCGTCCATTGATGCGGGCGGCCGAGCACTTGAGCGCGAACTTCTGCGTGTCCCGGTGCAGTTGCTGCAGGAGCCCGCCGCCCATGCCGAATGTCAGATTGTCGGCGGCGTAGCCGGCGCCGGTCGCACGCTCGAGAATGGCGTGGATGCTGGTCGGGTTGATGCCGTCACCCTGGATCACACGAACGTGATTCAGCAGCTTGTAGCCCTTACTGGTCATCGTGTGACCGAAGGCCTCGTCCAGCAGCACGAGGCACTGATGCACCACTTGCACCGGATCGCCGGAGTCGGGACGCACGACCAGTGTTGCTCCGGACTTGATCACCTCGTCCTTGAGCGTCTTGCCCCAGTACTCGCGAATCGCGTGGTAGATGTCATAGCTGTCCGAGACGACGGCGACGATCGAGCCTGGCTTCGCGAACTGTCGCAGCATGTTGCGATAGGCCTCGACTTCGTTCTCGCGCCCCCAACTCGTGATCGTGCTGTGCTCGGCCGCGGGAATCGAGAAGCCGGCCATCGCCTCGCCGTAATACGCACGCGCCGCCATCAGGCTCAGCACGTTGTCGGTGCCGAGAAAGTTGACGAGATGTGCCGACCCGCCGAGCGCGGCCGATTCGGCGCTCGATACGCCACGCGCGCCGAAGTCATGCAGCTTGAACGGCAGTTGCGCCACCGGATCGTCGCTGGTGCGTTCGAGGAATTGGCGCACAGTCTGTTTGATATGCCAGCTGATCGTGCCCACGGTCACCGGATACCAGAGACGCAGTAGCATGGTCTCGAGATAGGAGGGCACCCAATAGGCCTTGGGATCGGTCGACTCGATCGTCACCAGAGCCTGGTGTGTCGGAACGACGGTGCCTTCAGGCACTGCGCGGATGCGTAGGGGCATGTGCCCGCCATGCCGATCGATGATGGAGCGCCAGCCGGCCTCGTTGAACGGCTCGCCGTGGGCGGCGAAAACGTCGCGCGCTTCATCGATATTCGCGTGCGTGATCGGCGTGGCCAGATATTCCTTGAGGATGGCCTGCATGCCGAAGAACAGCGTGCGGTCGTAGACGCCGCCGCGCGACTCGACGTAGAAGAAGGTCGCATCCGTACCGGGCGGATACTGCAGCCAGTGACTGGCCTTGTAGCTATCGGTGTTGAGCAGAAGGTTGTGGCGTTGCATGATGCGACAGACTAATCCAGGAGATCCTACGTGGCCACCGAACGGCAGCCCTATCACGCGCATATTTATTTCGAAGCCGGCGAGCGCGCGGTGGCGAATCGTTTTCACCAGCGCTTGTCGGAGTCGAAGCGCGGAGGGCAGCTTGCTGTGCTGTTCGTAGGAGAGCTGCGCGACCAGCCCGTGGGCCCACACCCGAAGGGACAGTTCGAAGTGCATTTCCGCGAGGATGCGTTACCGCAGGTCGTCTCGCTGATCGAAGCAACCGGACTGACTGCGCTGGTCCATCCACTGACTGATGACGATCTCGCCGATCACACCTCGCTCGGTCAGTGGATCGGCGAGCCGCTGCCGCTGGATCTCTCCGTGCTCGATCCGCCAGGCATGAACAAGGGCGTCGCCCGGTTCGGCAAATCGGACTTCTGATGCATCCCCGGGCCTTCCTGCAACTCTGCCGCGCTCGGGATCTCCTGGCAGACGTCCGGTCGTCGGACGTCTCGATCGCAGAGGCAGCGCGCGAAGCCAGCTTGTCGCCATTCCACTTCATCCGCAGGTTCGAGGCTGCGTTTGGCGAAACGCCGCACCAGTTCCGAACCCGCGAACGACTGGCTGTTGCGCAGAGACTCCTGGCCCGTGGCCGCTCGGTAACGGACGTGTGCCTGGATGTCGGCTTCAGCAGCCTCGGATCCTTCAGCGCGCTGTTCGCACGCAGGGTGGGTACTTCGCCCGCGCGATACCAGCGGAGCCTGCGTCGTTCCGTTTACGTCCCAGACTGGACGCCGCATCCTCCGACGTGCCTGCTCTGGATCGGCGGACCGGACGCAATAGCAATTTTGGAGAAGAAGTTGCGCAGCTCGTCAGCGATGCTCAGCACCTTCGTGAACCAGTGAGACGAGCCCAATGAGAATCAAGCTGATCAGCATCTTTGTCGATGACCAGGACAAGGGGTTGCGCTTCTATACGGAAGTGCTCGGCTTCAAGAAGAAGAAGGACTTCCCGATCGGTGGCGCGCGCTGGATCACCGTCGTCTCTCCCGAGGGTCCAGACGATCTGGAACTGGTGCTCGAGCCGAACAGTCATCCGGCCGCGAGCGCCTATCAAGCCGCACTCAGGAAGGACGGTATTCCGGTCACCTCGTTCGAGAGCGCGGACATTCGTGGTGAAGCTCAGCGGCTCAAGGAGCGAGGCGTGGTCTTCACGGTGGAGCCGACGGTGGCCGGGACGGTCACGATGGCGATTTTCTCCGACACGTGCGGGAATCTGATTCAGATGCACGAGCTCATGCAGAAAACCGCCGCTCCGAAATAACGGAGGCGAACAACGCGACTGCAATCAACGTGACCGCGAGCACGCCGGACCAGTTCGAATGTCCGGTGGCCAGCGTCCAGCCGCCGAGCGCCGTGCCGATAGCCTGTCCCGCATAAAGCAGGGACGTGTTCAGTGCCACCGTGGCGGAGGCGGCCGTCGGATCCGCCGCGATCAGTCGCGCTTGTTGAGCTGCGATCGCAGGTCCCGAGCCCGATCCCCAGATCGCCAGTGCGACGCCGGCGAGCAGCACGGATGCGCCGCTGAGCGACCAGATCAACAACCCGACCATCACGAATACCAGAGAGACGCGTGTGGTGCGCGGCCCGCCCAACCGATCGATCGCCGCCGCTGCAATCGTCGAGCCGACGACCCCGGCGAATCCGTAGACGGCGAACAGGATCGCGATCATCGATGCGCTCGCATTGGCCTCGGACTTCAGATGTGCGGCCACGAACGGATACTCGGTGAACTGGCCCGCGAGGAAGACGCAGGTCACGACCAGCAGCAGTTGCACCTTGCGATTGCCGAATACGGCTTTCCAGGCCGCGACCGACAAGGGCGGAGTCATCAGTCCACCAGGGACGGTCGCGAACACCGCGATCGTGGCGAGTGCGCTCGCTCCGGCCAGCGCGAGATACGTCGCCGACCATCCGAAGTGGGCACCGAACAAGCTGACCAGCGGAACGCCGACCGCCAGCGCGACCGACCAACCGAGGAAGATGAAGGCGACCGATCCGGCCCGATGCTCGGGCGCGATGAAGAGGGCGATCGCGCTCGCCGCCTGCGGAGTGAAAATGGCTGCACCGCCCACCATCGCAAGACGAACGGCGAGCAGCACGCCGAAGGTCGGTGCAAAGGCAGACAGCAGATGACCGACCACATAGAGGAGGAGAGCGGCCGTCAGCAGTATCCGCCGGTCGACGCGATTCGTCAGGAACGCGAGCAGCGGCGCTTCGATGCAGAGCACGGCAGCACCGAAGCCGATCAGGGATCCAGCCTTGGGAACGTCGACCGAGAACGCACTGCTGAGTTCGTTGATGAGACCCGCCGGCGCGAGCACGCCGGTGCCGATCACGAAATTGCCGAACAGCAGGGCCCATCGCGCCCGCACCTGAGCATAGTTCATTGAAACTATGGTGCCGCACGCCGCGACGCAGCGAAAGCCGTAGGTCGGAGAAAGGCTACGACGAGCTGCCGGAACTAACCGATCTGCTCGCCGTTCCTCTCCTCATTCGGAGGTCCCTATGAGCATCTTCACCAAGATCAAAGACGCAATCTTCGGCAACAAGGCTGCGGCGCAACCGACTACGGCCAGCCCATCACCCACGGCGAGTCGCACTCCGTCGGCAAGTAGCGGAACTGCCGCTGCGCCCGCCAAGCCGGCCCAAGCCCCTGCGCAACCGGTGGTCGACGTCGAAGCGGTCCTGGAGAAGATGGCTGCCGCCAATCAGCAGAAGCTCAACTGGCGCACGTCGATCGTGGATCTGATGAAGCTCGTCGGCATGGATTCCAGCTTCGAAAACCGCAAGGAGCTGGCACGCGAGCTCGGGTACACGGGTGATCCCGGAGATTCCGCGGCGATGAACATCTGGCTGCACAAGCGTGTGATGAAGGAACTCGCAGCACACGGCGGAAAGGTGCCGCCCAACATGCTCGACTGATCGTGCTGACTGATTGCGCGCGCGACCGAGATCAAGCATAAAGGCGCAGTGACGAAAGCAGCGGAGTCGCAGTCAGACGCGCCGCCGATACGCCGGCTGGTGGTGCGCGTAAAAATACCTGTGGAAGATCCACCGCCGGCGCCTGCTCGGCAGCCGTTGAGTAAAGGTGCGCTGCTGGTAGGTGTGGTAGTGGTCGCAGTCGTGCTGGGGTGGTTGGGCCTCCGCATGTTCAGGAGCGAGCCGGCTCCCGCACCGGCTGTCACCGCGCAGCCTCAACCTTCGCCGCCCGCGCCAAGCCAAGCCGCACCTGTGGTCGTCGCCGAGCCTCCGAAGCCGGCCGAAGTGATCCCGGATGTCCCGCAAAGCGCACTCGACACTGTGCGCGGCACGATCCGAGTGATCATTCGCGTGACCATCGACAAGGACGGCAACGTCGTTGCCACCTCTGCGGACGTCCCCGGTCCGAGCCGCTATTTCGCGCGGCTCTCGACCGAGGCAGCCAAGAAGTGGACGTTTGCACCGGCCGATTCCGAAGAGCGGCGGATCGAGCGGCTGATGTTCAACTTCGCACGCGCGGGCGTCACTGCTGACGTGCTGCCTCACCCGCGTACTGAGCGCACGACACCCGCGGATTCCAGTCGCTGAACACGCTGTTGGAGGATTCTCATGGCAAGACTTGCCGGCATTGCACTCGCGCTACTTTTCCCCGCGCTGACGCAGGCGGCCAGTGCGCCAGCAGAGCTAGCGGGCGAAGCGCGTGCGCGCATCGATGGAGCCATCGACCGGGCGATCGCGGAGAAGCGCATCGTCGGCACGGTCGTCCTCATCAGCCAAGACGGCAAGCTCGTTTATCAGCGCGCGGCGGGACTCGCGGATCGCGAGGCCAAGCGGCCGATGCAAGTCGATACTACGTTCCGGCTTTCATCTGTCTCCAAGCCGATCGTCTCGGCTGCGGCGCTCGTGTTGGTGGATCAGGGGAAACTTTCGCTGGACGATCCCGTGACGAAGTGGCTGCCGGACTTTCGCCCGAAGCTCGCGAGCGGCACAGCGCCGACGATCACCGTGCGGCAGCTCCTGACTCATACCTCCGGACTCGGCTACAAGTTCGCAGAGAAGCCTGACTCTGCGTACTACAAGGCGGGCGTGTCGGATGGATTCGATGAGCTGCGCATCAGCTTGGACGAGAATGTGCGGCGCCTCGCCACCGCGCCGCTCTTCAATGCTCCAGGTGAAGCGTGGCGCTACTCGGTGTCGATCGATGTGCTCGGCGCTGTTCTGGAGAAGGCTTCCGGCAAGGCGCTGCCGCAGGTCGTCGCAGAAACGGTGACGCAGCCGCTCGGCATGCGCGACACGGGCTTCTGGGCCAAGAATCCGGCGCGCCTCGCCGTGCCGTACCACGATGCGAAGCCAGCGCCGGCGCCGATGGATGATCCGTACGTCATGCCGTTCGGTGAAGGCGGTCGAATGACGTACTCGCCTTCACGCGCGCTCGATCCCAAGGCGTTCCCATCCGCTGGCGCCGGAATGGTCGGCTCTGCTCCCGACGTGATGCGTCTACTCGAAGCAGTCCGCACTGGCGGCAAGCCGATCCTGAAAGCGGCGACTGCCGAAAGCATGATGCGCAATCAGATCGGTTCGCTGATGGGCCCCGGGCCGGGCGCTGGCTTCGGCTTCGGCGGTGCCGTCGTCGTCGATCCGGCAGCGGCGAAGACGCCGCAATCCGCGGGAACGTGGAACTGGGGCGGTGTCTACGGCCACAACTGGTTCGTGGATCCCGCGCGGAAGCTGACCGTCGTCGCGTTCACCAACACAGCTCCCGAAGGCCTGTGGGGGAAATTCACCACGGACCTGCGCGACGCCGTGTATGAGAGCGTGCGGTAGGGTTACAAGCGCCCTTCGAAGAACAGCGAGCCGATGTAGTTGTAGAGAACGGGTAGCTTGAGAAACTTCGAGTCGGCCGGATACTCGCGCGGCAGCTCTCGATCGGTCGCGATCACGATTACATCGGTGCCGCGCTGTTCGCGATAGGCATAGAAGAGGAGGCTGCCGATCGGCTGGAATTCCTTGAGCTCCACGAAGTTCGAGTTGCTCGCCGCGAGTTGTTCAGCCAACTCTTTTCTACGTTCTTCGATCTCCTTGGACTCACCGCTATGCTGCTGGACCGCGAGAAACGAAACGTACCAACCCGCGAAAGCGCATTTCATTTCCTCGTTCGACAGGCCGTCCAACACGCCTTCGGTGAGGAAACTCCAGGTGATGACCGAACTGGTCATGCCGATGCCGACGTGCCCGTCCTTCATCCGATAGCGATACAGAACGATCTCGACGTTGCCGTCCTCGAGCGGCCACGGCGTCGTTTCGCGATGAATCTCCTTCATCTCTACCGGCGGCTCGCCGAATTCCATCGGATGGGCCAGCCACTCGGACATTCGCTGTTCATATGTGTTCATGGGGCGCAGAGCATAATGCAGAGCATGAGCAAATGTGCAGTTGCTGCGACGCTGCTCGCTGTAGCGGGCGTTGCGCCAACGCTCGGCGCGGATCTGGCCATCGAGCACGTCAATGTGATCCCGATGACCAGCGGCAGCGATGTCGTTTCCGACTCCACCGTGCTGATCAGGGGTGGTCGAATCGTGTCGATCACGCCTGCAGGAGCTACGCCAGCGCCGAACGCGCCGAAGATCAACGCCCGCGGTCTCTGGCTGATGCCTGCGCTCGCCGACATGCACGTGCATCTCGAAAACGATCGGCTGCTGCGCTTGTATGCGAAGGACACGAATGTCCCACCTGGCACGGTCCGAACTGCGGACTCGCTACTGCCCTATGTAGCAAATGGCGTGCTGCAGATCTTGGTGTTAACTGCGATGCCCGAAACGATCGCGCAGCGGAATGAAGTCGAGACCGGAAGCGTGCTCGGGCCGCACATCGCGCTTGCCGCGATGATCGACGGCTCGCCACCGATCTGGCCCGTCGGCATGACTCGCGTTGCGGCGACGCCTGGCGATGGGCGCCAGGCCGTAAGAGACGTGGCCGCCGAGGGCTACGACATCGTGAAAGCGTACGAGAATCTGGATCTCGCTACGTTCATCGCGATTTGCGATGAGGCCAGCAAGCTCAAGATCAAAGTCGTCGGGCACTTGCCGCAGAATGGCAAAGGACTGACCGAGCGCTTCTTCGTGCCGGGCTTCAGCATGGTGGCGCACGCCGAGGAGTTCGCTCAGCAAACGGATCCGCCCGCAACGGACGCAATCCCGAAGTACGCGCAGTGGGCGAAGCGCAGTGGAACCTGGCTCACTGCAACGCTTACGACAGACCACCGCATCCTGGAAGAGATCTCGCGACCGGAGACGTTGCGATCGAGACCGGAGATCCGCTATCTCGGCGCGTACCTGCAAAAGCTGACGCTCGAGAGCAATCCCTATCTCCGCGACCTGAGCCCGTCGCGAATCGCGTATGTCCAGCGCATCGTCGACTTCAACGACAAGCTGGTCGCTGCATTCGTCAAGGAAGGCGTACCGATCGTCGCAGGGACCGATGCGCTCGTGCCAGGTGTCGTGCCCGGCTTCTCGCTGCACGATGAACTGGCGGCGCTCGCTAAGGCGGGGCTGTCGAACCGACAGGTGCTCGAATCCGCAACGCGCTTGCCAGCCGAATGGCTCGGCACGATCGACGATCGGGGTGTGGTCGCGGTGGGCAAGCGCGCAGATCTGCTGTTGCTGGCAGCAAATCCGCTTCAGGACATCCGGAATACCCGTCGCATTGCTGCAGTGATCGTGAGCGGGCGGTACTACTCCCGCGACGAGATCAAAAACCGGTTGGAGATGATGATCCGGAACTGACTCAGAGGTTGCAACGCTGCTTGAGCCGATCGGCCTCGGCTTTCCAGGCAGGGAGATCGAACATCGCCAGGCGTCGCAAGCGCATGTCCAGATACGCGCGATCGGAGCATTTCTCCAGCGGCAGCACCCATTCTTCGAAAGACGCCTTGGGACCTAGATAGATCACTGCATCGAACTGCTCCTGCATCCGTCGCGACTGCCATTCTTCACGAGGGATGACCACCGCCTTGCCATTGCGCTCGGCGCGTCGCTCACCCTCGTAAGGGAAGTAAAGACTGAAGTCCGCGAGCCCCAGGTCGGTGTTCTGCAGCATCGCCATGCTCGGCACGGGCCAGGTCGTGAAATATGCCGGCACCTTCATCGAGCTCGCCACCCGCCAGATCGTGAAGACCTTGGTGGGCGGTTGCGCTTCGAGCTGCATGACGAGCGTGTCGGCGTCCGGCCACTCCGAGCCGTAGTTGGCCCAGATGACCTTGCGTTGGAAGTGCAAAGCTCCGTAGACGATGAGTGCGCGGCGGCCCTTGCTCAGTACTTCGCGCCGGATGAGCTCGGCCGCGTGAGCATCGCGATTGCCGACCGCCCGCAATTGCGCAGTGAAATCGGCCTCGGTATGGATCTGAGCCCAATCGATCGGCGGCTCACCGAGCAAGACTCGCATCCGGCGATCGGCCGGCAGCGACGCATTCGCCTCCCGGACCGTTCGAAAGAACGACTCTATGGCTGGGACATCGAAGCTGCCATTCGGGCCTGTCGTGTCCTGCCACGCGTGCTCCAATTCGCGCAGGGGCACCTCGTCGCCGCGCAGATAGCGGTCCATGACGGCCTGGTACTTGGCACTGCCGAACTCGACGACGATGTCGTTGACCTGCGCGGAGAATCGTCCATCTCTTATTAATGAGCGCAAGAACGCCTGGGACTCATCGTCGTGGTGACCGATCGCGACCAGGCGATGTGTTCGAAACGCCTGCAGGATGCCGGCGGTCGCATCGACAGGAACGGCTTGGGATTGCGATAGGAGCAGTAGACCTAACGAAAGAAGGTTCACAACTTCGAGATTTCAACGGGATTGATGGCCGTCAGACGCCGCCACCCCGCATCGGTCTTCACGACGAAGTAGCCCTTCACCGGTGGCATGAGCTCGGCGGGCAGGGCGTCTGGCGGGACGAGCAGGAGTTGGCGCGAGTCAGTGACGGTCGCCGCAGGGCTCTTCTGCTCGAGGACGAAGCCGAAGCGCTCGGAGATGGAAATCCAATCGTGCTCAGCCACCCCGGCCGGTCGATCGTTGCCGACAGCGGCCGTTACGAGGTGAGCTGTCAGAAGGGCAGCGGTGATCAGGGCCAGCATCGCCAGTTTCTTCATACGTCACCCAAAAAAGAGGGAGAAGGGCGGTAAGTTGAACGGTGGAAGTCTGTCCTACGGGTTATCAATGTTGCTACTCTGCCGACATGGTTAGCAACGCACGAGCGTTTCACTGGGCTGCTCGTTCACTCACGACGACGTGCTGGATCAGTGCCGGCCTCTTCGGTCTATACATTCTCGCGTTCTACGCGGCGGCGCTCGTCGACGGCGACATCGCGAAGTGGAACCGAGGCCTGCCGCGTCTGTATGAAAGCGACACGCCGACCGCTACGGCCGGCATCGGAATGCATTTCGCTGCGGGCGGCATCATTCTCGCGCTCGGCTGCATCCAGTTCGTCTCATCGATCCGATCTCGCTATCCCGCCGTGCATCGCTGGATCGGCCGCGTCTATGTGACCGCCGCGTTGCTGGCCGGCATCGGCGGACTCACGTTCATTGCTGCGAAGGGGACGATCGGCGGCGCGACGATGGATGTCGGATTCGGCATCTACGGCGTGCTCACGGCCGCGGCTGCGATCGAGACGTATCGCCATGCTCGCGCACGCCGCCTGGACATCCATCGGGCATGGGCCATGCGCCTGTTCGCTCTGGCGATCGGCTCGTGGCTCTACCGCATGGAGTATGGCTTCTGGTTTCTGCTGGCCGACGGTGCCGGGCACGCCAAAGATTTCAGCGGCCCCTTCGACAAGGTGATGGCCTTCTTCTTCTACGTGCCCAACCTGCTGGTCGTCGAAGCATTGATCCGGGCGCCGCGCGCCTCGATGTCGACCGCGGCGCGGTGGGCGACGACCGCAGCGTTCAGTTGCGCGACTGCCTTCCTCCTGCTCGGGACGTACTACTTCACCAAGTTGTACTGGGGACCGGCGATCCTGGCGCGGATCGGTCTGTGAGCTGGCCCGCCGCCATCGCAAATTTGTCCTGCAGGATGATCACGCTCGCGACGCGTTGCAAACCGCCTTCCATCGCGATGCGCTGATCGGCTGGACACTCGAGCAGCTGATCCAGCGCTGCACGCACCTTCGTCATGTCGTAGATCGGTTGGTCCTTCGCGGCTTGCGATGCGAACGTGTCGCGATAGAAAGCGAGCATCGGATCGTTGGTGCTGCGGGTGGGGGGCGTGGTGAACGGATGCTTCTGGCGGTCGTAGACCTCCGGTATCAACACGTCCTTCGCTGCTTCGCGCAGCACATGCTTCTCGCGGGTGCCCTTCACCTTCAGGTTCACGGGCACGCGAGCCGCAGCATCGGCAACGTGGTGATCGAGGAAAGGCACGCGTCCCTCGATCGAATGAGCCATCTCCATGCGGTCAGCCAGATAATTCAGAATGAAATTCGGCAGCACGGTCTTGGCATTGATGTAGAGCATCTGATTCAGGCGATCGCGGCCGGCCACACGTTGCGCAAGCGGCAGGCGATCCAGCGCAGACACCAGAGGTTGGTATCCCTGAACCCGTAGCGCCAGCTCGTCACGCAGGAGTGGCGTCAAGCCGCTGATCATCGCCGCGCCGACGTTGAGCGTTGCCGGTACCCAGCCGAGCCTGCGCTCGATGGCCTTCATTTCGGGATTGCTGACCTGTGTCGGCATCAACAGTGCTCGGGTGGCTGGGTTGGCGCCCAACATTTGCTCCAGGAGCGCGGCTCTTTCGGCGCCACTCAAGGTTGGGTTGTCGCTGAGCGCATCGACGCGGAAGTACGGATAGCCTCCCAGCATCTCGTCGGCACCTTCGCCTGTGAACACCACTTTGATGCCTGCATCCCGCACGGCACGGCTGAGCAGGTATTTGGCGACGCCGTGACCGTTGAACATCTGTGTCTCGGAGTGCCAGATCGCATCGGCATAGGCGTCGGCAATTTCGCGGCCCGTGATCGGGATCGGATGAAACGAAGCGCCGACGTGCCTGGCCTGTGCCTCGGCAATGCTGGCCTCGTCGTACAGTGGATTTTCGAACGTCAGGGTGAACGCGCGGATCGGCCGATCGGTGTGTTGCTGCGCCAGTCCCAGAACTGCGCAAGAGTCGATACCGCCACTGAGATAGGATGCAACCTCGACGTCGGCGACCAATCGCTGTCGAACGGAATCGAGCAGCGTCGCGCGAAATTCTGCGACGATCTCGGCCTCACTGCGCGTATCTCGGCGCATCTGTTCGGCCGTTGGGATCTCCCAATCCCAATAGGGATAGATGCGAACGTCGCCCTGCCGCGCTATCGCATAACAGCCGGGAGGAACGGTCCTGATCCCGGCGAATTCGGTCTGTTCGTGAGACCTGCCTGCGCCTCCAGTGGCTCCCTCCAGATCCCACGCGGCCGGCACGCCCAGCGCCAGCAGCGCCTTGATCTCCGATGCGAAGAAGACCTCACCGTTTACGACAGAGTAGTAGAGAGGCTTGATGCCGAAGCGGTCACGAATCGCAATCATCGCTTGCTGGCGTTCGTCGGCGATGATCGCTGCGAACTCACCGCGCAGCTCGCTTGCAGCCTGCATGCCTCGCTCGTCGTACAGATGCAGGGCGATTTCGCTGTCGCTGTCGGTCGAGAACCGATAGCCGCCGGCACGCAGGCGATCGCGAATTTCGCGATAGCCGTAGAACTCGCCGTTGACGACCAGATGAACGGCGCCATCGGGACTGGTCATTGGTTGATCGCCGTTGTTCAGGCCGATGATGGACAAGCGCGTGTGTCCGAGCGTCCAGCGTCCGTCACGCGACGTCCAGCTACCCGAACCGTCCGGCCCGCGATGCTGCAAGCTTTTAAGTGCCGCGGCGCGCCGTTCCGGCACGAGTCCGCGACGTGTCATCGCGGCGAAGATTCCACACATTCGGTCCCCCAGGTTCGGTGTCTGCTGCGTTCGCCGGTATTCCGGCGCTGTTGGCCGGCAAACGTCAAGTGCGGTGTAACCGGGCAGCGATTTCCCGTGTCTTAACGCTAACCCCGCAATAAAGCGGACATAGCAGAGAGAGAACCGAGGAGACCGCCATGTTTACCATCAGCCGCAAAGCCCAGACCGCAGTCTGCATGATCCTGTCGGCTGTCATCGTCAGCGTTGGCCTGTCGCTCGGCGCCTTCGCCGCCGAACACGCTGCACATCACGGCTACTCGGTGACGATCACGCAGATCCAGTAAGTCCCGCCCCCTGCCGGCGTCGCCTATCGAGGCACGCCGGCAGGCTTTGGCCCTCCGCGCGCCGTCCAGCCTTGCTAACGTTTCGGTCCTCAGCCGCGTCCAACATGTCTCCGGCTGTTTAAACGCGTAGCACGAGATGCTAATCAAACCAGGCCCGCTGCTTCTGATCGCCCTGATGCTGGCCGCCGGCATCGGTTCCACAGCCTCAGGACAAGACAGCAATTTTCGCGAAGCAGCCATCGCGATCAACAGTACGATTCGCGCCAACCACTACCATCCGACAGAGCTCGATAACGATCGATATCGACAGATCGAGCAGGACGTAGTCGCGCTCGGCCGTAAGGCTACGTCGGCCGACGAATTCATCGACGGCTTCAAAGCGATCTGGCGCAAGGGACCTTTCTCGCACGTGGGCCTGCAAAAGGCCCAGGAACCCGCCGCGGCTCGAATCGCCAGGCTGGACACTCTGATCGTCGGGCCGGATGCCGTGAAGCTCGCATGGCAAGGTTCCACTGCCATCCTCACGGTCAACACGATGAACGGCGCCGACACCATCGAAGCGATCGAGACGGCCTATGATGAGATCGACGCCCGCAAGGCCGAAAAACTGATCATCGACCTGCGACGCAATGAGGGCGGCGCATTTGCGGTCGTACCGCTCGTCGGACATCTCATCGACAAACCGATCGACGCAGGCGTGTTCGTCGTCGGCTCATGGTATGGCGACCACGAGCAGCCGCCCGGCACAGCGGATTTTCCGTCCGCGAAGCCGTGGCGCGGATACTCGGTGCAAGCATTCCAGGCCGACGTGCTGACGCGGCCACTCACCAGCTACCGCATCGATCCGCTGCCACCGTTGTTTCGGGGTCCGGTCTTTGTGCTCACGAGCGCGCGCTCGATCAGTGCCGCGGAGATCGCTGCAGACGCGCTCAAGGCGATCGGCCGCGCGAAGATCATTGGTGAGAAGACACCCGGCATCGTGCTGTCATCGAAGGTGTTCGACATTCCCGGCGGCTTTCATTTGCGCGTGCCGATCGCCGATTACTACTCGATCCGGAACGGGCGCCTCGAGGGCGCAGGAGTCACTCCGGATATCCCGGCCAGCGCCGATCAGGCGCTGGACGTGGCGCTTCGTTAAGCGTTGCACTCGAGCACCAGCGCCGGAGCCTAACCCCAGGAATTGGGGCCTGATCTCGTTGCTGACAGAACATGACATTCCGCTGCGACGCGGATTCTTGTCCGTCAGCTCAAGGCCCACTAGTATGAAAGCCAATTCAGGAGTCAATCACGATGCGACGACCACTAAGCACGCGCCACAGAAGGCTTTCGCTCGCCGGCGCAATCGCTCTGGCGCTGGGTCTCTCGGCGATTCCGTTTGCCTCTCTCAATGCGCAAACGCCTGCAAAGGCGCCGGCCGCCGCCAAATCCTGGGTCGCACCGCGCACGTCCGATGGACATCCCGACTTCCAGGGCAACTGGAGCAACGAAACCCAGACGCCCTTCGAGCGGATGGGGGCTGGCGGCCCCACGCTGACCGACGCGCAGGCGGCCGCGCTCGAAAAGCGCGCTCAGGACGTGGAGGAATTTCGAGACCGGCCCACTGAACCCGGCGAACAGGCGACCAAGGACAACGGCACCTACGAGCTGGCAGCGGTGCCGGGCGAACCAACGTTCGTCGAGCGTATTGCCCAAGCGGCCGGCGGCGCTGTCGGCGGCTACAACGGCTTCTGGCTCGACCCGGGCAACAAGGTCATTCGCATCGACGGCGTTCCGCGCAGCTCCATCATCGTCGATCCGGCCGACGGCCGCCTGCCGGCGCTGACCCCCGCGGGCAAGCAGCGCATGGGCGAACGCATGGCCTTCGCGAGGAAGTTCGGCGAATTCGACGGCCCTGAAATCAGATCGCTTTCCGACCGCTGCATCACATCATTCGGCTCGAATGCCGGGCCGCCGATGCTGCCGAACTATTTCTACAACAACAACTACACCATCGTGCAGACACCGGACCACGTCATGATCATGACGGAAATGGTCCATGACACTCGCATCATCCGCTTGGGAGCGACCAAGCACGCGCCAGCGCAAGTGCATCCGTGGTTTGGTGATTCGATCGGACATTGGGAAGGCGACACGCTGGTGGTCGAGACGACGAACATCAATCCGCTGCAACTCGCACAGAACTCGCCGTTGGGACCTTATCGCGGAGCGTCCAGCGAGCTGAAGGTGACCGAACGGTTCACGCGCACGGGTCCGGATGTGCTGAACTACAAGTTCACGGTGGAAGACCCGTCGACGTACACCGCGTCGTACAGCGGCGAGCTGCCGTTCAACCGCATCAACGAGGAGATTCACGAGTACGCGTGCGCCGAAGGGAATTACGCGCTGCCGGGCATGCTCGCGGGGGCGCGGGAGCAGGAGCGGACGAAGGCCGAGCAGAAAAAGGAATAGCTCGGCCTCACCAGATCGCTCCGAACCCTCACATCACTGCTGCCGCTGCCAATTCGATCAGTTCGACGACCTCTTTGCCTTGCGAGGCCAACGATGCATGCGATGCCTGCAACGAGATCGTTGTGAGTAGATCTGAGCTAGTCTGACTGCCGCGAGCCGCGAGCGAGGAAAAACGCGACATGAAAGTTCGACACGCCGTAAGCAAGGCCGCAGCCCTGTTCCTGACGGTCCTGTTCTCAGCTGCCGTGTGGGCGCAGCAGCCTGTGACAGGCTACGCCCCGGTGAACGGCCTCAAGATGTACTACGAGATCCACGGCAAGGGCGAGCCCGTCGTCCTGTTGCACGGTTCGTTCATGGCCCTGACCAACTTCAATTGGCCGGAGATGATGGCCGCGCTCGCGAAATCCAGGCAGGTCATTGCCGTCGAGATGCAGGGACATGGCCGCACGGCCGACATCGATCGCGATATCACTCATGCAAATCTGGCGGACGACATCGCAGCCCTGCTCGACTATCTCAAGATCGGCAAAGCTGATCTCATTGGCTACAGCATGGGTGCCGGCGTCGCGATGGAGGCGGCCATCCGCCATCCGCAGAAGGTGCGCAAGGTCGTGAGTATCTCGGGTGTGTTCCGTGATAACGGTTGGGTGCAGGAGGCGCTCGATGCGTACCCGAACTTTACAGCCGAAGCCCTCAAGGGAACGCCTATCGAGGCTGACTACAAGAGGCTCAGCCCGACACCGAACGAATTTCCCAACTTCGTCAAGCGCGTGATTGCACAGGACTTGAAGCCCTACGATTTTGGCGCCGAGAAACTCAAGGCGACGCCAGCTCCGATATTCTTCATCCACGGCGATGCGGACGGTGTCAGGTTGGATCATATCGCCGAGATGTTCAGGCTGAAGGGCGGCGAGATCATGGGTGACATGCGGCCGCGTAGCGCGTCGCGCCTGGTTGTCTTACCCGATACGACGCACGTCACCTTGATGCAGAAGATCGACATCATCGCGCCGATGATCAACGACTTCCTGGACGCCAAACCAACGACGAAGTAGGTAGCTAGTTGCTTCCGACCGCGATCGTAGCGAGCACGTCGCCGCCGACATCGTGCAGCCGCAATGGCGTGTTGGAGAGAAACGGAGCGCAGTTCTCAGCCTCTGTCGGACGGGCCAGCAGGAATCCTTGCGCAAACCGGCAACCCAAGCCACGCAGCATTTCGAGCTGCGGCCATCCCTCGACGCCCTCGACGATGATCCTGATTCGCAGATGCTTCGCCATCGCGAAGATCGCCGCAACGATGGCGTAATCGTTCGAGTCGCTGACCAGGTCGCGGATGAAGCTGCGATCGATCTTCAGACTGTCCACTCGCAGTTGTTTCAGGTAACCGAGGCTGGAGTAGCCCACGCCGAAGTCGTCGATGGAGATCCGCACGCCGAGGCTGCGGACTTCATTGATCACTGCCTCGCTTGACCTGCCCGAGCGGGGATCGACCTTCTGCAACATCGCGCCTTCCGTGAGCTCGATCTGCAGCATCGACGGATCTATGCCGTACTCCTGGGTAACTTCGACGATCTGCGCGCGCAGATCGCTGCGCATGAGTTGTCCCGCGGACAAGTTGACCGCGATGGGCACCAGGGTCAGTTTCTGCTCACGCCATCGCGCCATGTCGGCCGCTACATGCCGCCACACGAACTCGCCGATGGGCTCGATGAGCCCGGATTCCTCCGCAACGGGCAGGAATCTTGCCGGCGCAATGAATCCTTCCTCGGGGTCCTTCCACCGGATCAAAGCCTCGAGCGCGACGACCCGCCGCGTCTCGATGTCGAGGATCGGTTGATAGTGCACATCGAACTGTTGGAGCTCGATCGCCGCTCTGAGACGTGCCTCGACGTTGACCCGCTCCTGGAGCTTGCGATCCATGACCGGGCTGAAGATCTGGAAGTTGTTGCGGCCGCAGTCCTTGGCCTGATACATGGCGGTATCCGAATGGCGCAGTAGCGCTCCGACGTCGTCACCGTCACGCGGGTACAAGCTGAGACCGATACTGGTGGTGGTGACGAGCGGCTTGCCGGCGATGACCAGGGGCATGGTGAGATTCGAAAGAATGCGCGCTGCAGTCTCGTTGGCTTGCTCGACGGTTGCGACCTTGTTCAGGATCACTACGAACTCGTCGCCACCCATGCGTACGACCATGTCGTCCGTGCGCACGGACGCCTGAATTCGCTGCGCAACTTCCTGCAGAAGCTTGTCGCCGATCTCATGACCGTGCGTGTCGTTGATGTGCTTGAAGCGATCGAGATCGAGAAACAGCACCGCCAGCGGCGTGCGCGTCTTGCGGGCCTCCTCCAGGGCGAGCGGCAGGTGCAGCGCCAGAAAGTGCCGGTTCGGCAGGCCGGTGAGCTGATCGTGATGAGCCAACCGGTCCAATCGCTGTTGCTTGTCGAGCAACTGCGCTTCGACCTTGCGCTGAATCGCGCGCGCGTAGTCGGCCTGTTCGAGAAATTCTTCGTGCTTCGACTCTACTTCCTGCAGCCGCGCGTTGAGCACATGCGTTTGACGGCGTAAGGCCAGCAACGAAGCGGCACTTACTACCAGCGCGATCGACAGAGCGACGATCAGCAGGATCAAAGCTGCGGCTCAGGTTGTGAGATGTCGTAATGCTGTCATTCAACGGAATCCGGCGGAGGGCGTGGAACACAGTTCTACGGCTCAGTTCCGTGGATGGCCGTCCAGAGTTCGAAGATGTGAAGCACAGCTCGCCGGTTTTGACAGAAGACGGGATCAGGGGGGAGGGGACGGCCTGTTCACCTGCTCCTTCCCGAACCCCGCAGCGGTCGCATATGACTTCAGCATGGCCTCCAGCTCATCGCGACCGATCACGTCGTCGATGCACCTGAACCCTTCCGGTGCCAGACGCTCGACGACATCGATGACGCCTTCCGGCCCGCCGGCACGATTCATCTGCACGACGCGCGCAGTCGTCGGACGTCTTGCGTCTTCGTACGCACGAAATGCCTGGGCGACATCCGACGTCGTCGCCAGGCATTGTGCAATCTCTCGTGCGTCCAGAATTGTCTGGCTGCCGCCGTTCGAGCCCATCGGATACATCGGATGAGCCGCATCGCCGAGCAGCGTCACGCGCTCCCGACTCCAGCTCGGCAGCGGGTCGCGATCGCACATTGGGTATTCGTAGAACGTTGGCGTCGCGGAGACGAGAGCGGGCAGATCGACGTGCTCGACCGCAAGACGCTCAAGGTGCGGTTGCAGCTCGTCGCGGCTCGCGGCGCGGGACCAGTCCTCACGCCGCGGTGGCGTCGCGCCCGCTTCGGCGATCTTCGAGCAGACCGCCCAGTTCGTGAGCCGGTGCCCGGGCGTTGCTCCTGGCGCTATCGGATACAGGACCAGTTTGATGTCGGTGCCGCCCGCGACGATCATCGAGTTCCCGCTCAGGAATTTCGGCCACTCCGTCGCGCCACGCCACATCATCACGCCATTCCAGCGCGGCGGCCCCTCGTGTGGATTCATCGCGGTACGCACGGTCGAGTGGATGCCGTCAGCCGCGATCATGCCGTTCGCTCG
>Ga0209382_10001220_pt1 | contig 40985 bp, 50 predicted proteins | sample SoiMetdeltSBSDD5_FD_187599 | JGI IMG/M metagenome (GOLD analysis project Ga0209382, IMG submission 187599) | Bulk soil microbial communities from a Populus tree surrounding site in Tennessee, USA - Soil MetaG P. deltoides SBSDD5 (SPAdes) (version 2) | ecosystem: Environmental > Terrestrial >... | reverse complement strand
CTCACCCGGCCGCACTTCCAGGAACGCGTAGCGGCCGTCGGCGCCCGACGGCTCCAGGATCGGGTACTTCGACAGGATCTGCAGGCCCACGTTGTAGTACGGGTAGCCGGTCTTCGCCGCGATCTCTGGCAGCCGGTTGTAGGACTCCAGAACTCCGACGACGTCCGCGTCGATGTCCGCCATCACCTGGTCCGTGGCGTTGCTGCCGCCGTACTCCACGTTGAAGACCAGCAGCGAAAGCGGCATCACGTCCCCGGACGCCACCGCCTCAGACGGCTGGAGCTGCGGGTCCGCCTCATCGTCGGGGGAGTCCGTGCAGCCAGCCACGGCCGCGCCGAGGCCCAGCACGAGTCCCGCCAAGGCCGCCGCGGCGCGTCGCATGTCGTCTCCCGTCCGCCCGTCCTACTGACTGAGTGAACAGTCAGTACGACGATAGGACAGCATGACCACAAGCGCCACCTCGTGCTTGCCGAGGTCGTGGCGTCGCGACATCGGTGGGGTCAGCGTCGCCCGCCGAGTAGGTCGCGGCACAGCCGGAGCTGGAAATCGATGGCGTACCCGAGGTCGTCGACGTGGATCCGTTCGTCGTTGCCGTGCATGCCGTTGGCGACCACGTCGTACGGCGTGTGCCGGATGGGCCAGAAGCCGTACGCCTGGGACCCGAAGGCGGAACGGAAGTAGTGCGAGTCGGTGAACCCGTTGAGCAGTGTCGGCACCAGCACCGCTCCGGGATCGACGTCGGCGAGGATCTCGGCGACCACATCGACGAACGGGGAGTCTGCCGGAGAAGCGGTCCCGCCGGTGACGTCGTCTAGCAACTGCAACTCGTGGGGGATGTCATCTCCGAGCGCGTCGGCGACCGCGGCCATCAGGTCGGCGTTGGTTGCCCCCGGCGGCAGGCGGCAGTCGCAGTCGACGCTGGCACGGGCGGGGATCACGTTGAGCGCTTCCGAGCCATGTAGCCGGGTCGGCACGATCGTGGTGACCAGCAGCGGTAGCACCAGGTCCGCCATCGCGGGATGGAGCGCCGCGACGTCGGCGAGCACGGCGCCCAACTGATCCGGTTCTGGCTGGTCGGGCAACGGCCCGGCCAGCAACTCGATCAGTCGTCGTGTCTGGGGCACCAGCGTGGCCGGTGCCCGGAAGTCGTCGAGTCGCTCCACCAGCCGGGCCAGCCGAACGACGGCACCCTCGCCGGCGATGGGTAGCGTGCTCGCTGCCGGTGTGCCGAGGGCGGTGACCCGCACCGCGGCCGCTGCTTTCTCCCCGACCGCGATCGTGACGAACCGCTGCCCGTCTGCGAGGTCGAGTCGCTCCGCCGCCCCTTCGTTCAACACGTAGTCGACGCGGAGGTCCGGCCGCTCCCGGACCAGCCAACTGGTCCCGACATCGTTCGTCCCGTCCTCCTCGTCGGCCGCTGCGACCAGCAGCAGATCCCCGCGGGGTCGGAATCCCTCCCGCGCCAGGGCTGCCATCACCACTGCCCGAGTGGCCAGCTCGTTCTTCATGTCCGCCGCGCCTCGGCCCCACAAGAAGCCGTCGGAGTCCAGGTCGCCGGAGAACGGTGGCCGGGTCCAGCCGGTGGCATCGGCTGGGACCACGTCGAGGTGTCCCAGCAGCGCCAGCGAGGGCGTTCCGCCCGCACCGGGGAGACGGGCCACGAGATTGGCCCGCTCGGGGTCACGCGCCACCAGTTCGGAGTCGACGCCATGGGCCTGGAGATAGTCGCGCAGCACCAACGCCGCCGCGGTCTCACGCCCGGGCGGGTTCGAGGTGTCCACCCGCACCAAACGCTGCAGCAGCGCAGTCGCCTCATCCTGCAGACCGCTCACTGCGACCCCCTCCTCGGCTCGCAGCATCCCATCGCCACCAGCAGCATGTCAGGCTTCACGTCGACGTCGCCGGTCACAGGGTGTCGACGCCGCCCGGGTGCGGCGTCCCACGACGTCGGTCCGATGACAGACTCGGGTTGTACCCCACCGATGATTCCGGGCGTACGCGACAGGTCTTATCCGCCGTACCCCGAACGCAGGAGGAACCATGGGCAAGGTCATCGCAGCCATCACGACCTCGGTCGACGGCTACATCGTGGGACCGCACGACGGGCCGGAGCACGGCCTCGGCATCGGGGGCGAGCGTCTCCACTACTGGGTGATGGGTGGCCCGTGGACGTACGCCGACGACGGTCGTGACACCGACGGCATGCACGGCGCCGACCGGGAGTACTTCGAGTCGCTCACCGAGGGACTGGGCTGCGGGATCGTCGGCCGCAACATGTACGACGCCGCCGGCGCCTGGGGCGGCACCAACCCGTTCCCCGGCACGTTGATCGTGTTGACCCACCGCACCGAGGACCAGCCCGACCCGAGCACGGGCTTCCTGTTCATCGACGGCTTTGACGCCGCGCTGCTGAAGGCGCGCGAGCTCGCCGGCGACGCCGTGGTCTCTCTTGGCGGCGGTGCCGACCTGATCCGCCAGGGCCTCGCGGCGGGCGTGGTCGACGAGCTGGCGATCTCCACCGCGCCGCTGGTGCTGGGGGGCGGGAAGCGGCTGTTCGAGGGATTCGAGCAGGACCTCGACCTCGAGGTGCTCGGCACCTGGAGCTCGCAGTACGCCACCCACGTGCTGTATGCCGTCAAGCGCGCCGGGCAGGAGTCCGCCACGCAGTGACGCGGCTGCGTCTTCCGTTCTGAGAACAGGCCTATCCGATGAGTGGCAGGCGCGGGTCGGCGTGGTCGAGACCGCGCCCGGCTGCCGCCCTGACCCAGGTCAGATCGTCGGAGAGGTCGGCCGGACGGCCGGCGACCGTACGACGGCCCAGCAACTCGTCAAGGATCTCGGCGGTCAAGGCGACGCCGTCGGGCGTGGCCACCGGGTCGACCCCCAGCGCGTCGGTGAGGTCGAGCCCGTGCACGACGGCCTCCACCACGCGGGAGGCAACGAACTCGTCCAGTCGCATCAACGCGTAGTAGCCGGAGCCCACCGTGTCCCCCGGCGTCGATCGGGACTCCTCCGCGGTCTTCGTGAAGGTCTCTCGGAGCACGCTGGGCATGTCTTCCGGGGATTTGCCCTGCACCATCGTGTAGGCGTAGTCGTAGACGACCGGAGCCACCTCGGACCGGGGAAAGATGAAGAAGCTCACCCGGTCGCGGCCGACCTGACCCTGCTGTGGGTCGGCGATGAGCATCCGCGTCAACCCGATCGAAATATCGAAATGGCCCGCCAGCTGGAACACCGTCCAGTGCGGCAGCGACGCATCAAATGGCTCCAAGGCAGTCGGCCGCCCCCACTGCTGACTGCTCACGCCCTCGAACGTCGCCAAGACGCGGTCGAGTTCACGCTCCAGGATGTCGATCGAGCCCTCGTACGCTCCCACCGGCCCCACCGCCTTTCGACAGTCCGCGCGTTGCGGAACCGGGTGCAGCTCTCCGACCAGAAGTCTAGGTCCGCTGCGACCGCGTACGCCAGAACGCCCGACACCCAGCCGCGAGCCCTCATCGTTAGGGTGATCGCGTGGAGCGGGGCGACCCGGCACTCCTCCGAACCTCGTTTGGCGGAGCAGCCGCTGCTTACGCCAAGCACCGGCCCGACTACGCTCAGGCAGCGGTGCGGTGGGCGCTCGCGCCCGCTCCCGGCCAGCGGGTGCTCGATCTCGGCGCTGGAACCGGCAAGCTCACCGCAACGTTGGTCGCGGCGGGCGCCGACGTCGTCGCGGTCGAGCCCGATCCGGCGATGCTTGCCGAGCTGCGCGGCGCGCTGCCAGCGGTGCGTGCCCTTTCGGCGAGTGCTGAGTCGATTCCGCTGCCGGACGGGTCGGTCGATGCGGTCTTGGCGGGCCATGCCCTGCATTGGTTCGACATGGCCGTGGCTGGAGCCGAGATCTCCAGAGTCCTCGTGCCCGGCGGCAACTTGGCTGGCCTGTGGAACGTCGTCGACGACCGGGTCGATTGGGTGAGCGCACTCGGACGGGTCGGCGGGAGCGCCGCCATCGGCGCGCGTGACCTGTTCAGCACCTGGCGCGCCGCGACCTCCGACGCACACCTACCTGTCAACGGGCAGGGCCGCTTCGGCTTCGCCGAGCAGGCTGAGTTCCCGCACGACCAGCGCCACACCGCCGACTCCCTCGTTGCGAAGATCGCGACGCATGCGGGGTTGCTGGTGATGCCAGAACAGGAACGAGAGGCCACGCTCGACCGGATCCGTGACCTCCTCGCGAGCAGACCTGAGACTGCCCGCGGGGCGTTCGCCCTCCCGATGCTGACTGGCGTGTCACGCGCCCGCCGACTGTGAAGCCAGGGTCTCCGCTGCAGCCGCAACGTGGCGGAATGACGCAGGTCGGCGACCGCTCGAATCGCGGCTGAGTGTCCCGCACACGGCATGCGGTCACGAGACCGGAGTGAGCAACAGCCGGGAGGCCATGCCCACCGCGTCGCCGAGGGCCGCGATGTAGTGCTCGCGGAGGAACGTCGTGCGCCGCAGCTCCCAGATCGTGCGGGCTTGCAGGAACGCCGCGTCGCGCGCCTTATCGATGCTCCACGCGCTGATGAGGTGGGCCACTGGTCCGATGACGTCGTCGGCGGCGAGGCCGACCTCGTCAAGGAAGGTCCGACGCACCTCCGCCTCGACATCGGCGAGCACGTCGTTGATCGCCTCGTAGTCGTGGCGGACGGTGCTGTCGTCGGGCGTCGTGCCACGCGACTGACACGTGCGGACGAGCGCGAGAGCGAGGTCATGCTCGATGTGCGCGTTGATCCCAGCCAGTGCGTACTGGATCGGCAGCCGGTTCGGCTCGTGCCGGGTCTCGAAGAGGGGCCGCCAGGGCGAGGTTGGCCGTCGTCCCGCTGCGGCCTCGTCGTACGCCTCCAGCCAGAGGTGCGCGAACCGGACATCGAGCTCGGTCGCCGCCGGATCGTCCTGGAAGATGTCACCCTGCTCGAGCATCGTCGCGACTCTCTCAGTCACCGTGAGGTAGACGCGGTTGAAGACGTGCGCACCGTCACTGGTCGGAAGGTCGGCGTCGATCGCGCCCAACCGCGCGAGGACCTCGGGGACCGTCGTCGGGCCGTCCACGGCTCACACCGTCCCGCGCCGCACGCCGCTGACCGGCAGTGCGTCCTCGGCGGTCTCGACTGACGGGTTGACCTGACGGGTCGATTTGCGCCAGGGGCACAGAACCGCGTTTCGTACGGGGGACGGCCCGCGCCGTCGGCCATCGGCAAGCTTGATGCCCTGCGCCCACGCCCGCTCGAAGGCCCGATCGGTCTGCTGCTTTGCTGACATAGCACCCCTTCCACCAATCACAGCTCGAAGTCGTCGCGACGACTCATCTCACCAGGGTGGATCGGTCAGTTGGTCGAGTCGTCGTCCTTGTCGCTCTCGGCGGGCGGATTCAGCCTGCCGACTCGGTCGGTTCACTCGTCTCGGTGGGTTCACTCGTCTCGGTGGGTTCACTCGTCTCGGTGGGTTCACTCGTCTCGGTAGGCTCACTCGTCTCGGCACTCGACGGAGCGGAGGGAGTATCACCGCCAGGCTTGTCGTCCGAGTCCAACTGACTACCTATGGCCACGCCCACGACGCCCACGAGGATGATGCCGACCACGGCCAGCAAGGTCGTCAACACCTTGTGGCGAGCGAACCAGTTCGGCCCCTCTGGCGGCATCGGCGGTCCATGCGGCTGGCCGGGTGGAGGCACGCCGGGGGGCTGCTGCGACGGTGGTCCATAAGGCGACGGCGGCTGCTGACCGTACTCTGGCGGTCCAGGCGGCTGCTGGGTCATGCTGGCCTTCCTACTCCCGTCGATCTCACGCCGGAGTGGCCGCCTCCAGGACTGACGGCATGCTCCGAAGAAGGGGATGGGGACCCCTCGTGCCTGGCAAGGATGCTGGGAAGACGCCACAAGCGGACCCTGCGGAGGACTCATCTTCACCGGGACCTTGGACCCGGCTTCCCGGCAAACCGGCTTTGACGTTTCGCCGAGCCGGCTCGCGGCGGTAGGACGCACGTCGCAGACCGCGCGGCATTCACCCTCGCAGACCGGGTGGCGGGAGGGCGTCGCCGGGAACGATTCGTACCTCGAACAAGGTCGGCCACCGCTTGCCGGTGAGCCACAGCCGGCCGGTCGCAGGGTCGACGGCGATTCCGTTCAGAACGTCGTCACCGTCGGTCGCCCCTACCTCTGCCACCAAGGAAGAGGCGTCGATCCAGCCGGTGGTGCTTCCGGTCTCGGTGTCGATCACGGCAATCCACGGCTCAGTGAAGACGTTGGCCAAGATGTGGCCGTCGACCAACTCCAGCTCGTTGAGCCGCGCTAGCGGGACGCCGCGGTCGTTGACGTCCAACGTGTCCACGACCTCGAACGTCTCAGGGTCGTGCCGATACAGCCTGTGCGAGCCGTCACTGCGCCAAAGAGAGTCGCCGACGACGGTCAGGCCCCAGCCTTCGCCTTCGTAGGAGAGCTCGCGTTGCTCGTCGAGGGTGCATCGGTCCCAGACGTAGAGCTCCTGCTCCTGCCAGGTGAGCTGGAACAGTCGGCCGTCATGCAGGGCAAGGCCCTCCCCGAAGGTGTGCTCGGGCAGCGACTCGCTTTCCAACACCTCGCCGGTTCTTGGCTCGACCAGCCGGACGTCCGACTCGCCGTAGAGTCCGGTGCTCTCGTACAGCAGACCGTCGGCATGCAGCAAACCCTGGGTGAAGGCGGACTCGTCGTGGGGCAGGCGGTCGATCACCTCGACGGTGTACGGGCGTGGGGTGGACGGGTCGTCTCGGTCGGGCAGGACCGCCGGCCCGGCTCCGGCAACGGCCGGTGGGTCGGGCTCCGGGCACCTGGCGCCAACGCTGCTTTGGGTCGAGGGCGAGCAGCCGAGGAGGACGGGCAGCGCGAACGCCGCCGCGAGGCGCAGGGCACGGGTCACCGGCCACGTGTACCACACCGGCCGGCGGCGCCCACCGGACCGCTGAGCGTGCCGTCAAAGCTCAGCGACCGCAGCGGTCCACACGCTCCCAGGGCCAGTCGGTTGCGAGCCAGCGTGCGACGGCGTCGGCGAGGGGTACGTCGAGGTCCGATCTGTCCGCCCGCACCCAGGATTGCACCGTGACGTCCCACTCCTCGGAGGCCGTGGGATACAGGTAGACGCAACCGATGACGTCGTTGTCGCCTGGGTCGAGGACCGTGAAGGTGAAACCGGCGCGCCGCGTGAAGTCGTCGGCGTGGCGGCGAAGGTCGGCGAGGTTCTCCTCGAGCGTCTTGCCGCTGCTTGGAGGCCAGTTGCCGTCGGGATAACCGGGCGTGGAGCGGATGTGCTCGATGCTCGACATCCAGGCGGCATGATCGGCCTGATTGTGCTGCGGTCCCAGGGGTTCGAGGCGGAACTGGTCGGTGGCGAGTGAGGTCGGCGGATCGAATCCGACTGGGACGAACTCCTTCGAGGTCATGACCGGACCGTACTGGGCTGGCCGGTCCTCCTGCACTCGAGTTCTTCTTCAGACATGGGCAACTCCAACTCGAGGGCGGACATCGAGGGCTCGGATGGGCGGTGACTGCCTGGCGCGGGCCGCTCAACTGCGCAGGTTCGCGTTGAGCCGGGCAGCTTGTCGCGTGAGGTGCTCGCGTTCGGGGAGGTTGGGCGCTGATCCGGCGGCTTCGGCGTAGAGCCGTGCCGCGGTCACGGGGTCACCGTCCCGCTCGTGCAGATACGCGGCGGCGGCGGTGTGGCGGGGCAGGGTGGGGTCGAGCTCTGCCAGGGCGGCCAGTCCGGCCCGTGGGCCGTCGGCCTCGCCGACCGCGACGGCGCGGTTGAGGCGGGCAACCGGGTTGTCGGTGAGGCACACCAGTTCGTCGTACCACTCGACGATCTGCACCCAGTCGGTCTCCTCGGCCGTCCGGGCGTCGGCGTGGAGCGCGGCGATGGCGGCTTGGGCCTGGAACTCGCCCAGGCGGTCTCGGGCGAGGGCTGTCTGGAGCACGTCGACGCCCTTGGCGATCAGGCGGGTGTCCCACAGGCTGCGGTCCTGCTCGGCGAGGGGCACGAGACTGCCATCGGTGCGGGTACGTGCCGGGCGCCGGGCGTGGTGTAGCAGCATGAGCGCGAGCAGGCCCGCGACCTCCTCGTGGTTGGTCTTGGCCGCCAGTTGGCGGGTGAGCCGGATCGCCTCGGCGGCGAGGTCGACGTCGCCGGAGTAGCCCTCGTTGAAGACCAGGTAGAGCACGCGTAGCACCGTGGCGACGTCACCGGGCTGGTTGAAACGGACGCCTGAGACGGTCCGCTTGGCCCGGCTGATCCGCTGGGCCATCGTCGCCTCCGGCACGAGGTAGGCCCGCGCGATCTGACGCGTGGTCAGGCCGCCGACCGCGCGCAGCGTGAGCGCGACGGACGATGCCGGCGTCAAGGAGGGGTGCGCGCACAGGAAGTACAGCTGGAGCGTGTCGTCCGCCGCCTCGACGGGTCCGGGCATGGGCTCGCCGTCGATGCGTACCTCGCGGTGCCGTCGGGAGGTATCGGCGCGGGCGGCGTCGAGGAACTTGCGCCAGGCCACGGTGACCAACCAGCCCTTGGGGTCCCGCGGCGGGTCGTCCGGCCACACGCGCATGGCCTCGACCAGGGCGTCCTGCACGGCGTCCTCGGCCGCCGCGAAGTCGGCTCCGCGACGGACGAGAACACCGATCACCGCGGGCACCAGCTCCCGCAGCAGCGATTCGTTCACTCGGTGACCGTCGAGGGCTCGCCGTAGAACGGCCGGACCTCCAGCCATTCGTAGTTCGGCTTGCCGCCGGGCCCGGGGGCGGCCGAGAGCTCGCCGGCCAGCTCGACCGCGCGGTCCCACGACTCCACGTCGAGGATGTACCACCCGGCGATCAAGTCCTTGGTCTCGACGAACGGCCCGTCGGTCACCGGTGGCCGCCCCTCGCCGCCGTATCGCACGAACGCGCCGTCGGGCGCCAGCGCCTGGGTGTCGACGAACTCGCCCGTCTCCTCCAGCCGGGCCGCGAAGTCGCGCATGAACTGCATGTGCGCGTCGACCTCCTCCGGCGTCCACTGGTCCATCGGCGGCAAGTCCACGGTAGGGGTCGGGCCACCCCTGTAGTGCTTGAGCAGCAGGTACTTGGCCATCGTGTTCTCCTTAGCGCGGTACGGCCCATTGTGGCCGTGTTCACGCCGAGGACGGATCCACGGATGGGTTCTCGACATCCCACCACGACCTTTTCTGGCGGACTCCACAGTGAATCGGTTCTGGTGGGTCGCAGGTCAGCCGCGACGGGACGGCCTCGCGATCACCAAATGCCGGTGCCTCCTCTTGGCCGGCGTCCATCTCGACGCCGGCCCCTGATGCTCACTGGTCCTGGAGGACGAGCGGCACCTCCTGACCGGGCTCGATGGTGAGTGTCTCGCCGTCATAGGTGCGCCGATCGCCCTCGGAGTAGGTGGTGCCATCCACAGTGATGGTGATCGGGTCCTTCCGGCGCGGATGTCGGCCTGGAGGTCGTACAGCTCCCACTCTTGGGTCTCGTAGGAGTAGAGCAGCTTCCACTGCCGGTCGCGGACCGACGTCTGTGGCCGCTGGTCACTGCCCGCACCCTGGTTGATGTAGCCGGGGAAATGCTGGAAACGCGGCCGGTTCAGCGCGGCGCCGTTCACCAGCACGCGTCGGAGGCTGGTGCCGTCGAACGGCACTCCGTTGGGCAGGGACGCGCCGCCTAAGTCGGCGAGCGTCGGGTAGAAGTCGGTGCTGTTGATCGGTGAGGACACGACGCGATCGCCGGCCACGAGGTCCGGGTTCGGGCTCCACGCGATGAATGGCACGCGCACGCCGCCCTCGTCGAGCTCGCTCTTCATCCCCTTCAGCGGCTTGTTGTAGGCCCCAGCCGGGATGTGCCCGCCGTTGTCGGAGGCGAACAGCACCAGGGTGTTGTCGGCCAGCGGATGACCGGGATTGCGCGGGTCGGGGGTGTTCTCGAGGTAGTCGAGGAGCCGTGCGACGCTCTGGTCGACCCCTCGAGGACCGCGCCAAAGGCAGGCTTCGCGGGAGCGGCGCCGGGTGGCTTGGCCCGGTACTTGGCGAGCAGGTCGGCGCGCGCCTGCACGGGACCGATCGGGGCGTGCACGGCGTACTGACTCATCCATGCGAAGAACGGCTCGCTGCGGTGCCGGTCGATGAAGTCGAGGGTCGCGTCACCCACCGCATCGGTCACGTGCTTGTTCGTCCCCACGAGCGCGTCTAGCTGGGCCTTGCTGACGCCGCGGGAGTACGGCGCGATGTTCTGGTCGACGTACTCCTGGGTGTAGGGCTGCGCGAACTGGTCCAGCGACGGCGAGACCGCGTTGTCGAACCGACCGCCGGAGGCGTGGTACGCCGTCGGGCGCCGGCGTGGCTGCCGCCCCAGTTCTCGTCCCACCCGTGGATCGTGGTGATCTCCGCGGGGTTGCGTGCGATGTGGAACTTGCCGACATAGCCGGTGGCGTAGCCCGCGCGATCGAGTGTCTCCGCGACCGTCTGTGTCTGGGCCGGCAGGACGGCATCGCCCGTCGGGTCGCCCTGCTTCGCGCCCAGGAGCAGCGTGTCGTCCTCGATGGTCTCGTTGAGGTTCCTGGCGGTGTAGATGTTGTTCTGCTCGCGTGGGGCGTACACGCCGCTCATCAGCGCCGCCCGGGTGGGAGAGCAGTTGAGGCAGGCGTAGGCATTGTCGAACGACGCCCCCTCCTGCGCGAGTCGTGCGATCGCCGGTGTCTCGTTGAAGTCGTGCGGGTTGTTCATGTTGGTGCGGCCGCTCGAGAGGTCCGACCAGCCGAGGTCGTCGGCGAGCACGAACACGACGTTGCGCTTCGGAGGCGGCTGCAGCGTGGGTGCGGCGGATGGGCCGGCCCCGACGGCAGAGCTGGCCAAGGCCGGCGCGACTGCCGCGAGGGCCAGAGCAGCCGGAGCCGCCACGCGCCTGAAGGGCGAGTGATGGGACATACACGTCCTCCTCAAAGGTCAATTATGTAGAGCGACATACTACATTTACCCCTATGGTTGTCACCGGCGTCACGATGGACGGTGTGGCCCGGTGACGCGGATGCTCTGATTGCCCTACAGCACGAGCTAGCGGCAAGGTCGGCCGAGCCTTGGACACGTCCACCCGGGCGGCTGCTCGTTGGGGGCTGCTGGGTGTGCTTCCCACGCGGGCTCACCGGGCCTGGCAGCGTGGGGGACCGAGCCTGGGCCGCCGCGGTGGTGCTGGGCGAGGATCAGCCGGTGGATCAGAGTCTGCGGCTCGGCGAGGCCTCCGCGCCCTATGTTCCCGGCCTGCTGGGTTTACGCATCGGCAACATCCTTGAGGAAGCGGTGCGCGGTCTGACCGTTCGGCCCGAGGCCTTGCTCGTCGACGCCACCGGGTCCGACCATCCACGCCGAGCCGGGCTCGCCACCCATCTGGGTGCTGTCCTCGAGCTCCCGACGGTCGGCGTCACCCACCGGCCGCTCATCGGTGAGGGTCCCTGGCCCGCCGACCGCCCTGCCGCCACCAGCCCGGTGCGGATCGGCGACGACATTGTCGCCTGCTGGGTGCGCACCCGCCGCGACACGCGACCGGTTGTGGTGCACCCGGGATGGCGGGTTGGCCTGGACGACGCCATCGAACTGATCGTGGAGCTCACCCCGCGTCGACGTACCCCAGAGCCGCTGCGACTGGCACGGAATCTGGCCCGTCGCGCTCGCGCAGGCGCAGCTCGCCCTGATCAGGACGGGTGACGACTGAATAAGCGGTTCGCGGCTCGCGCGCATGTGAACGCGTCGGTCGCGGCCCGGACCGCTCCGAGCCTGTTGCCACTGCCGGTCGGCGCGCGCAGACTGGTGACGTAGCCAAACACCGTGTGCCCGCCAGAGCACCATCTACCCGGGCAGGTCAGCATGACTCACGGTCGAATGCCGGACTCGATCCCCGTCCTATCTCGAGGCAAGCACCGCAACCCACGCAAGGGTGCCTGCTTCATGGAGCTTGCGTCGTTCCTTTCCGGCGAATCCTGGTCCGACCATCCCGACTGCACCCATCCGCTGCTCGCGGCGTTGGCAGTGGACATCAACGACCAGATCGGCGACGAGGCCCGCCGCGAGATCGCACCGCTGGTGCCTGAGGTGATCGGCCTCAATCTGCGCGACCCGATCATCGACGCCCTCCTCGCTCGCGAGGTTGCGCTTGCCGCGCTGCCGATCGCATCCGCAAAGCGGCAACGCGTGGCAGCGGTCGGACTGCTCCACTGCGAACAGGTGCTCAACGAGCTAGAGGGACGTCCAGCAGACCACGTGTCGGCCCGCGTCGGATCTGCGCTGGACGATGTGCCGGATGCGCGTGACTGGGCACGTGACTTCTGCGGCATGGGCTTCGGAAAAGTCAAGAAGTTCAGCAGCCGCAGCGCCCCGACCATCATTCACTCCGCCGTCGTGGGTATCACTGAGGCCGCCGTGAGCGATCCGGAACAACGGTTGGTGGATCTGCTCCGACAATCGATCGCCGACTGCGCCACCTGGATGCGTCGCACCAGCACCTGCGCCGACGAGCCATCGCATGAAAGCCGCCGACGCACGAACTCCAAGCGCACACGCTGCCAGGCCCGTCGTTGACCGGGTGTTGCAACATAGGGAACGGTGTCGAGGGTGGCAGGGAGTGTGGCCGTTGAGCTCAGATAGCGCGTCGGCTGAGACGGACCTGGAACGACGGCAGGGTCGGCTGCAAGCAGAAGCCGAACAGCTGCTGGCCGACCTGGACCTGGCCGCGTTGTTGTCCCACGTTGGGCCGATCCGTATGGCCGGCAGCTTCGTGTCTGGGTTGATGACCTGGAGGGAAGTCGACGTGGGGGTGTGCGCCGGAAGCGACTTCGGCCCCGATCGGGTGCTGAGCATCCTGGCTCGCTTGGTCGGTCGGCGCGATGTGATTGGTTTCGACTACCGCGACGAACGCGGTCCTCGCTCACCAACCGGTACCAGCAAGGACGAGAGATACCATGTCCCGATCCTGGTGCAACGAGCCAGTGGAGTGTGGCGGGTCGATCTGACCATCTGGCTCAATCACGACCACGCCAACGTGACGGCTTGGCACGAGCGGCTGCGCGCGATTCTGACGCCCGAACAGCGAGCTGCGATCCTGCAGATCAAGACCGCTTGGCACAACCGTCCCGAGTATCCCGATGACGTCGGCGGCCAAGATGTTTACACCGCAGTGGTCGAGCATCAGGTGCGCACCCCAACCCAGTTCGCCGCCTGGCTCGATGATCGACCACGCTGAACACCACCCGACTCACACCATCTTCCGCACACAAACCGGTGAATCCCCGTGCGTGAGCAGGTGTGAGCGCGGAGGGGTGCGATCGCGGCTCGAGTGCTCGGTCACCGTACTAGCCGACTGGCACCGCCTCAGACCGGTCCAACGCCGACGTTGACTTGACGGTGCGCAAGCACGAGACCGGCCCGCCATCCCGGCGCACGACCTCCCGTGGGTTCCGTGATCGAGTCCATGTTGTGGCCGGTGCGGGCGAGTGCCCACGCAACCACCGAGTTGGAGTTCCACATCTCGCCCGTGCCCAGCTCGTCTCGGCCCCAGGTGAGTGCTGGTACATCCCGGAGTACATCGAGCAGGGCTGCGACCCGCCTCGGATCCTCGGTGATGCGTACCGGACTGTCGACAGCCTCGGCGGCATCGGGGATGTAGCCCTCGGGCCAGCAGCGCACCTCGTAACGGAACGCCCGATACCGGCCGAGCCACCGGGAGCCGACCGGTCCTTCACAGACGACGCCGCGGTCGGCGTCCGAGACGTTCCACACCGGACCCATCTCAACCGCGTACACGATGTCGTCGAGGCTCAGCGTCAGTCCGGTGTGACACAGGTTCGCTGGGGGCCGATGCTCCCGATGGGCCAGCAACCACTCGTAGACGCGGCCGTTCCAGCGGACGAAGTGACCACCGGACCCGAGCGGAAGCCAGAACAGGTCGACCCAGGCTCTTGCCGTCTGATCGCTCATCGACCTCACCCGCGACCCAGACAACACCCTGCTCGCACGGCCCATAAGGGTCAAAGGTCCCCGCCGGCCGAATGGTGCGACGCGCCTGCTGCCGAAAGTGGGCACCTATCGAGTGAGGAAGCCGTCGGCGCGGTTGACCTGCCACATGTGGCCGTCGGGGTCGGTGAATGCGCCGGCGTATCCCCATTTCTGGTTGCTGGCTTCGATGACGATCTTGGCGCCGGCGTCCTGTGCGCGATGCATCAGGTCGTCGACTGCGGCATCGGTGGCCAGCCCGATCACGACCAGACACTCGTGCGTGTCCCGGGGCGATCGTTTGCGATCACCGATCACCCAACCGAAGCCGCGCGTCGGGATCAGCATCACGCGCAGTCCGTCGCTGATCTCGAACTGCAGGGGCTCGGGGAGTCCATCGTCACCCATCTCACCCACCGTCATGAATCCGAGGGCGGTGTAGAAGGCGTGCGATACCTGGCGACTCTTGGTGGGTAGGCACACCGTTGCTCGGTCAAGCTTCACGGTTCATCCTCCGGAGAGTGGTTTGCGCTGAACGACGGACTCGGTTCAGATCGGTGCGATGTGCTGATGGTTCAACAGGATGCGGCCGTTGTCGTCGAGGACCATCACGTCGTAGCCGCCCCCGGCGACGGTCCTGTCGGCGACGGTGACCATCTGCCATCCATATCCGATGAGAGCGGGTGCCAGGAGCACGGCATCGCCGGCTGCCTTGAATGTGTGTACGCCGGGCTCGACGAACATGGCGTATGCCCGGGTCACCCGACGTTCGATCTCGTCGTGGCCGCGCACCTCGAGACGAGGCACCGGGAATGCCAACGCGGTGGCCGCGTTCCGCACCGCCTCGGGCGGGTCCACCAGTACCTGCGCACCGGCGGGCGCCCACAGCTCGGCGACCTGCCTGGACCGCGCTTGCGGGTCGGCTTCGGTCCATAGCGCGGTGTATCGCCTGGTGAAGTCCTTCAGAGCCTGGTGATCGAGTTGCTTCGTCATGGTGACAACAATGCGACACGCGGACACCCTGGTCGATTACCTCGAAGGTAATGCCCGCGGCACACCAATTCGGCAGATTCGGTCGTGACGGCGAGCCGGACTCCCGGTCACTAGACGCTCGTTTGGGTCAGTAGCAGCCGTTCAGCTCCAGGGTGTCGAGCATCGCCCAGCACGAGGCCAGGTAGCCGTTGTCGCAGTAGGCGTTGAATATGGTCCAGCCGTCGTCACAGACACTGGCGTTGGCCGATCCGGTAGGGATGGCGAGAAGACCGGTTGTCGCCGCGGCCGTCGTCGCGCCCATGATCGCGAGCCTGACGGAGAGTTTTTTGGTCATGGCGTCCTCCTTGGTTTGCTCCGAGGCGGCCTCGACCACGCTGATAGCCAAGACACGCACCTTGCGCACAGAGTTCGGATCGGGCGTGGCGTCAGATTGGCCGCACGCCACGCTGGTCAAGCGACCAAGCCAATCCCCGGACGGCCACGAACCGGTTGCGAACAGAAGCCCGCTCGGCCCCAGGGGCGGTTGCCGGGCACTTCGAGCCGATGGGATCGAGGAAGCAGATGCGAAACAAGTTGGCCACCCTGACCGCCGTGCTCGCGACCGGCGTACTGGCCGGGCTCGGTATGGGTGCGTTGGTGCTCGGCGACGACGAAACGCGCACAGTCGAGATGGAGTCGACGATCAACCAGGCCTCGGCAGAACTTGAGGTCAGTGACGACGGCGCCATCCTGGTCGCCCATCACCTCCCCCCGCCACCCGACGGTCGGTCCTACATGGTCTGGACGGTGCCCCCCGGTGCCGCCCCGGAGCCGACCAGCGCGCTCTTCACCCCACGCAGCGACGGCTCGGTGACCGCAGCGATACCCGACGTCGACGGCGTCGATGCCGTCCTGGTCAACACCGAACCGTCCGGAGGCTCGGACGCCCCGACCTCGGAACCGATCCTGACCGCCACCCTCACCTGACCGCTTCCGACCAGAGTAGGGACAGGGGCCCACCGGCGGGTCGCGCCATCTCATCATCGAGTCCCTCGATCTTCCTGATCAGCCCCTCGCGTTGTGCGTCGAGATTCATCGCAAGGGCCTCGCTCTCCGAGCAAAGTGCGAACAACTGGGTTTGATGAACAGGCATGAGGGGGATGCTATGGCGTCCGTGGCCACGCCCGGCTCATCGGCACGACCGCGCGGACAGCGCCATGAGTGTCCGCCCGCCGTAGGCTGCGAATCCACAGGAGGTGGACATGATCTTGCTGGCACCGGCCACGTCCGACAACTGGCGCGACGTCGCCCGCGTCCGAGCGGCGGATCATCAGCGGCGGTGGGTTGCCGACGTGACCTACTACCTGTGCCTCTCGGCATACGAAGGCCTGTGGCGCTCATGTGCGGTGCTCGACGACGGAGGCACCACGGTCGGGCACGTTATGTGGGCGGTGGATCCCGAAGACGACAGCCACTGGATCGGCGGTCTGGTCATCGACGCCGAACACCAGGGCAAGGGCCTGGGAAGGGCTACGGTCGAGGCCCTGCTGGCATTGTGGGAGGACCAAGAGCCCTCGCTGTCAGGCACGCCATACCACCAGGCGGCTCTGTCCGTCGCACCCGACAACGAGATGGCACTGCGGATGTACCGCTCCCTCGGGTTCGTCGAGACCGGTGAGCTCTCGGACGACGAGCTTGTGCTCCGGCGTTCCAAGGCGCACGGGCCATAGCGGACCACCGAGAAGGTCAACGCGGTCATGGCGGGTGACCGTCGACCGCCATGGGAACGCGGCTTGCGCACAGCGGCACGAACGGAGCATGGCAGAACGCTCGGGGTCGTGTCCCGGTTGCTCGCTTGCGTTCTGTGGCGTGTGCTTCGATGGGTCGATGACCAGTCACGATGACGTGCGTGTCGTCAGCGCCAGCCGGGAGATTTCGGTCGCGGCCGCGCGGATCTTCGAGCTCATCGCTGACCCGACTCAACAGCCAAGCTGGGATGGCAACGACAACCTGGCGGGAGCGCCTCCAGGGCAGCGGATCCGCGCTGTCGGCGACGTGTTCGCCATGACGCTCACCAGGGGTGCGGTCCGCGAGAACCATGTGGTCGAGTTCGATGAGGGTCTCCGCGTGGCTTGGCGACCGGCCGAGCCGGGTCAGGACCCACCGGGCCATCTGTGGCGGTGGGAACTAGATCCGATCGACTCATCATCGACTCGGGTAACCCACACCTACGACTGGACACAGTTAACCGATGAGAGTCGGTATCGGCGCGCTCGCGCGACAACGCCGGACAAGCTTCGGGCCTCGCTCGACCGCCTCGCCGCCCTCGCTGAGCGACGATAACCTGCTTGACGCTATGCGCCGCGTTCGATGAGCTGGCGAAGCTTCACGAAGCTTTCCGTCCAACCATTCCTGTGGAGTGTCAGCCGTGCCTCGGTCGCGAACACGCCGTGGACAAGCGAGACGTTCGTGCTGTCGTCGAAGGCATGGAGAGACAGCCTCACCAGTGTGTCTTGGTCGTCGGGGTCGGGATCTTCCCAGCGGAAGGAGTACGCGAGCACGCTGGGCGGGTCGATCTCTACGAACTCACCTGCGAGGTAAAACAGCTCGCCGTCGGGTGGTTGCATGCCAAAGCGATAACTACCGCCGACGTGGAGGTCGAGCTCAACCTCGGGCGTCGTGAACCCCGATGGCCCCCACCACTTGGTCAACGCGGATGGCTCGGTCAGGGCACCGAAGATCTGTTCGCGCGAAGCGTCCAGACTCCGCGCCAGCTCTAGGACCAGTCGGTCCGGTGCACCTTCCACACCATCACTCTCGCACGGTTTCAGGTCCGTCTACGACCGGGCCGATCGCGGCATGGGTGGTTGAGCGATAGCGTCGGTTCATGACGACTGCCGTACCGATCCTGCGCGTCACCGACGTGGAGCGGGCTCTCGGTTGGTGGGGACGATTGGGCTTTGCCGAGGAGTTCCGGCACCAGTTCGAGGCAGACCTGCCGCGCTTCGTCGGGATCAGGCGTGATGACTGCATGATCTACCTGTCGGAGCACCAAGGCGACGCGTCGGCACCTGGCCTGATCTATCTGTGGGTTGACGATGTCGACGCGGTAGCAGCGGAGTTTGGCGCGAAGATCGACGATATGCCGTGGGCTCGGGACTGCGAGATTGCCGACCCCGACGGCAATCGCGTCCGAGCAGCCACCCGAACTCAGCCCTGACACCCGCGCAGTCCCAGGATGAGGAAGGAAGGGCATGAACACCCTTCCACTTTCAAGGTATACGGCCGTAGGGGACTTGCGGCAAGACCCCTGTCCGCCCGCACAATCGACAGCCGAAGTCGGATTCAATCGAGGAACTATGGGGGAGTTGGCACATGGTGGACGTGGACGTAGTCGTCGTGGGCGCTGGGCCGACCGGTCTCATGCTCGCTGGTGAGCTCGGCCAGGCGGGGATGCGAGCGTTGCTACTGGAGCGGCGGCCGGAGCCGTCCGAGATGGCGAAGGCAGGCGGTCTCGCGGGACAGATCCTGCAGCTGCTGCACTACCGGGGCGAGCTGGACCGATTCCGCGAGGCGAGCACCGATCCGGCTCGCCCCGCTCCAGCTCCGCGGTTCCCGTTCGGTGGGCTGCATCTGGACTTCACCCAGCTCGAGGATCCTCCGATGCGGGCGATGCTGCTCCCCCAGCCGAGGCTCGAAGGTGTCCTCGCCGCACGCGCGATCGAGCGTGGCGCCGACGTACGCCGTGGCCACGAGGTGGTCGACCTGCGCCAGGATGACGACGCGGTGACCGTCGAGGTGCGGGGTCCGGACGGACCGTACGAGGTGGCCGCGCAGTTCCTGGTGGGCTGCGACGGTGGGCGCAGCCGGGTCCGCGACCTTGCCGGCATCCCGTTCCCGGGCACTTCCTTTCCTGAGATCGAGCGGCTGGCCTCGGTGACCGTGCCGGACTCGGTGACCGTGCTCGACGACGGAAGTTTGGACATCCCCGGAGTCGGCCAGATTCCGTTCGGCTACACCGCGACCGAACGTGGCGTGTTCGCGTGCTCGGGCATGGGCGACACCATGGGCGTTTACACCGCCGAGGTAGAGGCGACCGAGTACGACGACGACGCGCCCATGACCGTTGCGGAGCTGCGCGCGAGTGTGAGCCGCGTGCTCGGCATCGACCTACAGCTGGGAGAGCCTCTTCGAATGACGCGGTTCGGCTACTCGGCGAAGCAGGCGGATACGTACCGCGACGGTCGCGTCTTCCTGGCCGGCGATGCGGCGCACCTGTTCCCCGCGGGCGGAGTCGCGGTCAACGCTGGCATGCTCGACGCAGCCAACCTCGCGTGGAAACTCGCCGACAGCGTCCACGGCTGGGCGCCGACTGTTCTGCTCGACACGTACTCCCATGAACGCCGCGCCGCCGCCGAGCGCACTCTGCTCCATACGCGCGCTCAGGTGGCGCTGCGCCGCGGGTACGGCCCAGGCGGCGACGCCCTGCGAACGCTCTTCCTCGAGCTGACCGCCGACGAGCAGCCGCTTCGCCGCCTCGGTGCGCTCATGGCCGGAACTGATCTGGGGTCTCCGATGTCAGACACGCACCCGCTCGTCGGCACCTTCGCGACCGACCGAGCCCTGCATGTCGACCACGAGGACCCCAGGTTCGCCGGGGTGCTGCGCAGGGGCCGTCCGGTGCTCCTCGACCTCACTGACCATGCGGAGCTGCGGGAGCTTGCCGGTCAGTGGCGTGGTCGCGTCGACGTCGTCAGCGCGACGATCGACGAGCCCCCCGCCGACGCACTCCTGATCCTGCCGGACGCCCGCATCGCTTGGGCGGCCACGGTCGACGAACCCGGCAAGACCGCGTTGCCCGCACTGCGGGAAGCACTGACCACGTGGTTCGGCGCCCCGTCGACCTAGTCGCGGGTCAGATCGGCCCTCTCGAGCCAACCGGGGAGTCAGATGCGTCTGCAGGCGGCCGATCGCGTCGTCCAGAGCCAGACCCGCATCCTCGCCGTAGTCAGGGACCAACCCAGATGCGGCTCGCGTGCCGCGGGACGATGCGTCTCTCAGGGCGTGCTGTCGCGGCAATATGACGTACATGCTCCGGTCCGCGGCGCTATGCCGTACCGGAAAGGTTCACAGCTGCCCGGCCCCGGCTCGTGGGAGCGCATCGCGGCGGCGATGGACGGGCCTTGGTGTCTCGCGCTCGGACGCCCACACCGAAGCGATCCTTGTTACGCCGGTGCGACGTGTGCGGCGAGCGCATCGTCGTACGTGACGGCGATTTCGCGTGCGGCATCTGCGTCGCCGCTCTTGCGCTGGACCGAATCTGGGGCGCCCGCCGCTTGACGGCTCTCCGCTAGTGTCTTAGTGTCGTAGTACACCACAGTTATACGACTCTGGAGGGCTGGACGTGATCGAGTTTCGGCTGGACGCGCACTCGCGGGTCGCCACGTACACGCAACTTGTGCAGCAGGTCAAACAGGCGGTGCGCCTGGGCCGGCTGGATCCGGGGGACCGGTTGCCGGCCGTGCGCGAGGTGGCCGAGTCGTTGGCCATCAACCCCAACACCGTGCTGAAGGCGTACCGGGAGCTGGAGTTGGCCGGAGTTGTCGAGGCCCGCGCGGGCGTGGGCACGTTCGTGCGGGCACCGGCGCGCCGGCTGCTGGTCAACCAGGCGGCCCTGGAGCGCGAGCTGTCGACCTGGGTCCGCCGGGCCCGCGCGGCTGGCTGGGAGAGGGAGGACCTGGTGGCGCTGGTCGAGGAGACCATGCGCGCCGCCTTTTCCGACAATGAACGGGAGAACCTAGCGTGAGCATCGCGCTGGAGACCACCGGACTGGGCAAGCGGTACGGCCGGCAGTGGGCGCTGGGCGACTGCACGCTGTCCCTGCCGGTCGGGCGTGTGGCCGCCCTCGTCGGGCCGAACGGCGCCGGCAAGACCACCCTGTTGCATCTCATCGCCGGCCTGGCCCAGCCCGATGCCGGCCACGTGCGGGTGTTCGATCAAGCGCTGGTCAACAACACCGAGGTGCTGGCCCGCGTCGGCTTCGTCGCCCAAGACTCCCCGCTGTACTTGGACTTCACGGTGGCCGATCTGCTCACCATGGGGGCTCGGCTGAACCGGCGGTGGGACACCGACCTGGCCCGGGCGAGGCTGGCGCGCGTCGATATCCCGCTGGACAAGCCGACCGGCAAGCTGTCCGGCGGCCAGCGCGCGCAGGTCGCGCTGGCGCTGGCCATGGCCAAGCGTCCGGACCTGCTGCTGCTCGACGAGCCAGTGGCCAGCCTGGACCCGTTGGCCCGGCGCGAGTTCCTGCAGGCCCTGATGGGCTCGGTCGCTGAGGACGGCACAACGGTCCTGCTCTCCTCACACATCGTGGGCGACCTGGAGCGGGCCTGCGACTACCTCATCGTGCTGCACACCGCGCGCGTGCAGGTGCTCGGGGGTGTGGACGAGCTCCTGGCATCCCACAAGATCCTCGTCGGTCTGCGGCGCGAGACGGCCGATGTGGCCGGCACCGCCGGCGTCGCCGCGGTGGTCAAACAGAGTCACGCCGGCAAGCAGACGACGCTCCTGGTCCGCACCGACGGGCCGATACACGATCCAGCGTGGACGGTCGAGGACGTCTCGCTGGAGGACTTCGTCCTGGCCTACCTGGCCAACTCCGACGCCGGGACCCTTCCCGGCCCGTCCCGACGCGGGGCGTCGACATGATCTGGATGACCTGGCGGCAGCACAGGGCCCAGGCCCTGTACTTCCTGGTCGCGCTGGCCGTCCTCGCCGCCGTGCTCGTGCCGCTCGGCCTGAGTATGTTCCGGGCGCTGACCGATCTCGGACTGAGCAACTGCCACGGCACGCTTCCCGTGGGTGACCCCTGCGACGTGGCCCGGAACACCTTCGCCGAACGATTCGCGCTGCCGCACCAGCTCAGCATCCTGCTGGCGTTCGTACCGCTGCTCGTCGGCCTGTTCGCCGGCGCCCCGCTCGTCGCCCGCGAGCTGGAACATGGCACGCACCGCCTGGTGTGGATGCAGGGCGTGACCCGGCGGCGTTGGCTGCTGGTCAAGGTCGGGCTCGTGTTGGCCGGCGCCGCTGCGTTCGCGGCCGCGCTCTCCGCCCTCGTGTACTGGTGGTGGACGCCGTACGAACGCGTCGGCACGAGCCGGTTCGGGGAGCTGGAGTTCGACCTGCAGGGCCTCGTGCCGGTCGGGTACACGATCTTCGCCGTGGCGCTGGGCGTCGCCGCCGGCGCACTGGTCCCCAAGGTGCTGCCGGCCATGGCGGTCACCGTCGCCGGGTTCATCGGTGCCCGCGTCGCCGTCATGGTGGCCCGGCCGCACTTCCAGCCGGCAGAGGAGGCCCGCTTCCCCCTCTTCGCCGAGAGCCACCCGGGTCGGTTCGTCGACATGTGGCAGCTGAGCACCCGTGTTTACAGCGCGGACGGGCAAGACCTAGGCAGCGGGCTCATCACGTGCCCTCCGGCGGCCGAGGCCGAGCTTGACCGGGGGTGCGCCGGGTACCAACCGGGCGACTACAACCTGACCAGGTTCCACCCGGCCAGCGACTACTGGACATTCCAGCTCATCGAGACCGGCATCTTCCTAGCCGCGGCCGCACTGCTGATCGTGTTCGCCTTCCGCCGACTGCGCCGCTTCACCTGACGTTCTCTCACCAACCGCACCGATGATGGCCCTGGGCACTGGATAGCGGTGTCGAGGACAGACGAGGGGCCGCCGTGCTGCGCGGGCCGCGGACGCAAGGTATTGCGTCGATCTGGGCGAAATGCTGCAGTCGCAGGTCTTGGGCTCATGGGTGCTGTCATCGGCCGCCGCTGCCGCTTGGCGGACCGGAGGGGATCAGGCCGTGCCGCGGGGAACGAGCGGACAGGGGAGGACGACCGTACGGCCGGTGCCGCTGTAGCGGCCGGACATCCGGCTCATCAGGAGGTCGCCCGCCGTGCTGCCCGCCTCGTACGCCGGGTTGCGGACCGTCGTGAGGGTCGGCGAGACGATCGTTGCGGCGTCGACGTCGTCGAAGCCGACGATGGCGAGGTCGGCGGGGACCTCGAGGCCGAGTTCGTGCGCGACGTCGAGGGCGCCGATGGCCATCAGGTCGTTGGCGCAGAAGACTGCGTCCGGCGGCTTCGCCTGCTCCATCAGGGTCTTCATGGCCTGGTAGCCGCCCTTGCGGGTCCAGTCGCCGCGCACCAACAACTTCGAAGGGACCTTACGCTTCGCGTCCTGCATCGCGGCGCGGAATCCCGCCGTGCGCTGCACGCCGTATCGCGGCGGACCCTGGATCATCCCGATCCGCCGGTAGCCGCGCTCGGCGAGGAACGCTCCGGCCGCCTGTGATCCGGCCTCGTCGTCGGGGATGACCGCGTCGCATCGCGGGTGGTCCAGATGGTCGCCGATGCAGACGATCGGGGTGTTGTAGTCGGCCGGGCCGAAAGTGACCTCGGAGGCCGTCTCGCCGGAGGCGAACACGATGCCGTCGGCACCGCGGTCCATCACGTCCTCGAAGAACTTGCGTTCGCGATCGTGCTGCCCGTCGGTGTTGCAGACGTACGTCCCGTAGCCGGCGGCGTCCACGGCATCGGCCAGGCCCCGGGTCAGGCCGGCGCGGCGCGCGACATGGGCGATGGTGACCCGGGCCGCGCGACCCCGCATTTCGGACGAGTCGCTGCGCGACATGTCGGTACTCTAACGCGACAAAACGATTTGAACGGGAAGGCGGCGGTGACGGAGCCGATCGAGCGATTCAGCGTCGAGGCGCTGCGCCCGTCTTGCGCTGCCGGTAGGCGCGGGTCTTGACGCGATTGCCGCAGGAGTACGGCGAGCAGTAGCGGCCGCGACCGGGCCGGGACTGGTCGAAGAAGATCCACTGACAGTCGTCGGCGGCGCAGGCGCGCAGTCGATGCCACTCGCCGGTGAGCGAGATCCGGAGCGCGGCGGCGCACAGCTGACCGATCGCCTGGTCGACGCCAGGCTCGGTCGTGCCGAGTCGAGGACCGTCGTCGGGATCGAGCTCGACCCGCAGTGACATGGCGAACGGCCGGGCCCGTGCGTAGTCGCCGGGCTGCCGATTGTCGCCGGGCTGCCGATTGTCGCCGAGCGCCTCGCGCAGCGCCGTACGAAGCCGCAGCACTCGGTCGTGGTCGCGGTCCGTGACGTCGACGCCTTCGGAGAGCAGATCGTGCTCGGTCAGCCAATCGCGCAAGGCGGCCGGAGTGGCGATGTCGTCCTTCGAGCCGTCGCGGTGCGGATGACCCCGCGGGACGAACGCCCGGCGGTCTCGGGTGTTCGCGAAGTCCTGGATCAACTCCGCGTCGGCGGACGCTTCGATGCTCATCGACCCTCCTCATACGCGACGCCAATAAACAGGTTAGCAGGTGTTGACAACGACACCGACTATCAGATTAACTGGTGTCATCACTCGGAAGGAAGCTCTGAAAGGAGCCGCAGATGCTGCCTATCGCCGCTGAGATCGCCACCCGTCTGACTCGCGAGCAGGCCCAGTCCGCTCGGCCGCACGCGCCGGTAATTCCGGTCGAGGAGACTCACCCCCGCACCTCGCTGCTGTCCCGCGTGCTCGGCCTGGCCCGTCGGGCCGACCGCAACAGTCAGTCGTCCCCGTCCGCCACGAAGCCGCGTCACGCCTGGTGAGCCTCCGCCGGTGCCGTGCGAAATCCAGTCAGTGCAGCTGGACGAGCAGCGAGCCGGTGACGAGCAGGAGCAGCCCGATGGCACGCGTACGCGTGAACGGCCGGCGAGGCAATCGAAGCCATCCGTGGGTGTCCATGGCGGCGGACGCGAACTGCTGACCGGTCACGGTCAGCGCGACCGTCACCGATGCGCCGATCTCCGGGATGAGCAAGAAGGTGCCGGTCACGTAGCCCGCTGCGCAAAGGCCGCCGACCCAGCCCCACCGGGGCATCGTCGCGGATGGAAACCGTGGCTGGGAGGTTCGCCGAGTCGCGAGCAGCGCGAAGAGGACCACGGAGATGATCAGGGCGGCGACCGTGAAGCTGACGAGCGCCACGGCGATCGGCTGGTCCAGGCTCGAGCGGAGGCGGGCGTTGATCGCACCCTGCGCTGGCAGTACCGCCCCGGCCACGAGTCCGAGCAGGATCCAGGCCGGGCGGATCGTCGGCGCGTTCGGTACATCGTTGGCCAGAGCTGAGGCGGGCACCCTGGCCGTCTGGGTCGAGCCGACGGTCGCCGGATTGGGCGTGGCGACCGGCTGCTGCCCACGGACGATGGTGGTGATGCCGGCCAACACGGCGAGTGAGCCCACCGCGATGCCCGGACCCAACGACTGTTGAGGCACCCCGAGCCAGCCGAAGAGGTCGAGCGCGACCGACGCCAGCATCTGTCCAGCGACGAACAAACCACCCGCCGCCAACGCCCCCATGCGCGGGAACAGCAGGATCCCGCTCGTGATGTAGAGCGGGCTGGCCAGACCGCCGACCAGATACCAGAGTGGAACATCGTCCACGGCACCCAACGCGCCGAGCCCTCCGGCGAGGATCGCGAGCAACGCCAGCAGCACCGCCGCCAGCCACAGCTGAAGCGTCGACGCTCCATACGGTGTGCCGACGGCTTTGGTGAGCTGCACATTGGCCGAAACCTGTACGGCCAGCAGGGCTCCGATGAGCACTGCGGTTCCGAGGAGTACTGCTGCCATCGATCGACGTTCTCCATGATGTGGACACTGCGTCCGGTTAAGCGTAGAGTCAACTGGACACGTTGTCCAGTTCTTGGTTGAACGGCTAAAGTCGGTGCGTGAGTCGGCCAACGCCGCAGACCCCCGCCGTCGGATCTCGCGACGTGGAGTTCATCGACCCGCGACACTCTCGGCAGCCGGGTCCGCGGGAGCGGGTTGATGCCGCCCGCAACCGAGCTCGGGTCCTCGAGGCAGCTGATGCCATCTTCCGGCGATCAGACCCCGACGCGGTCACCATGGGAGACATCGCGCGCGCGGCGGGCGTCGGCCGGGCGACGCTCTATCGGCGCTATCCCGACGTCCGGTCGATCGCGGTTGCGCTGCTCGACCAGCACGAGTACGACCTCCAGGAGCAGTTGCTGCGAGGTGAGCCACCGCTGGGTCCCGGTGCGCCACCGGCCGAGCGACTCGCCGCCTTCTATCGCGCCCTGGTCGACCTGCTCGAGCGTTTCGGCCACTTGCTGCGCAGCGCCGAGAGCGGCAGCGCCCGCTTCGCCACCGGTGCGTACGCGTTCTGGAGCGCCCATGTGCGCAGCCTCCTCGTCGATGCGGGGGTTCCGGAGCCGGATCAGCTGGTCGATGTCGCGCTCGCCCCACTCGCCGCCGAGCTCTATCACCAGCAACGGCACGAGCGGCAGCTGACTCCCGACGAGATCGCCCACCGGCTGGCATGGCTCGCCGCGCGGATCACAGCCGCGGACGACGTCTGACCACTCAGGCCGCTACCGCAAGAACGTTCAAGACGACCGCGCACCGCGGCGGACATGCTGACGGCACCGCTGAGTGCGCCCGGGTACTCGGCCACGAGCGAAGGATTGATCAGCATGTCTGCACCAGCCCGGATCGGAACGGTCATCGTCGACTCCGCGAACCCGTCGTCGCTCGCGGAGTTCTATCGACAGCTGACCGGTTGGAAGACCACCTACGAAGACGACGACTTCGTCTACCTCGGCAACGGCGGCCCGGTCCAGCTCGGCTTCCAGCGCATCGCCGACTACGAGCCGCCGGGCTGGCCCGATGCGCGCAAGCATTTCCATCTCGACTTCGTGGTCGACGACGTCGAGACGGCCACCAAGGAGTTGCTCGCGCTCGGTGCGACGAAGCCCGACTTTCAGCCCGGCGAGGGGGCGTACGTCGTCATCGCCGACCCCGAAGGCCGCCCGTTCTGCATCACGACGGCCGACTGATCGCTACTTGACGACCGCGACCGGGCATCGCGCGTGCTCCAGCAGTCGCTGGCTCACCGAGCCGAGGAGTGCGCCGATGACCCGGCCGCGGCCACGCGAACCCACTACGACGAGATCAGCGCTGTCGGAGCGTTCGGTGAGCTCGTCGACCGGGCGCCCGTCAACGAGGTGCTCCTCGACGGTGACGCCGGGATGTCGCTCCCGGTAGGTCCCGACGTTCTCGCTGATCTCGCGCTGCAGATCGCTGGCGTCGGACGTCTCGTCGGATCCCGCGTCGGTCTCGCCCGACTGCCGGCTGTGGACGACCTCGAGCGTCGCACTCCGCAGGTCCGCGGCTTCGAAGCCGAAGGCCAGGGCGTGCACGGACTCCTGGGAGCCGTCGACTCCGACGACGATCCGTCCGGAGTCGCGACGTCGTCTCGCGCCGAGGACCACGACGACCGGGCAGGCGGCGTGCGCCGCGAGGGCGTGGCTCACCGAGTGCCGGGGCTCGCCCGTACGTGATCCGACCACGAGGACCTCCGCGGTGGCGGCGGCGTCCCGGAGCACCCGGATCGGCCGGCCCGGCCGCAGGTCGCCGGTGACGACGTCGCCGAGACGATTGCGGGCGCGCTCGAGGGCTCGTTCGTACGCGGCGGTCACGCCGGCGGGCATGGCCGGCAAGGTCGGCGGCTGGGCGTACCCCGTGATGGGTGGCGCCTCCGACCAGGCGTCGGTCGCGACGACATGCAACGGGCGACCACGCCGCCGGGTCTCTTCGACGGCCCAATCCAGTGCCGCATCACTCTCCCGACTTCCGTCCACGCCCACGACAACTGCCTTGGCGGCACTCGAACCCATCGCTCCTCCTCGATGTGGCCACGACTCTTCCGGGCCGACTGGCACCCTCGGCAGGGACGTACCGCCCCGAAGCGGCAGACCTTGGTCCCGGTCCGGCCGCCTCGCTCGCCACCTCACCCCGGCTACCGTCACGCCCTATGGAGCAGAACCGTGATCGGTCGTCGGTGGCCCCATCGGTGGCCGGGGTGGACGCGTTACTGATTGACCTGGACGGCGTGGTTTGGGTCGGTGGTGATCCGATCCCGGGCTCGGTCGGCGCGATCGACCAGCTGCGAAGCCATGGCGTCGAGGTGGTGTTCCTGACCAACGATCCACGGGCGGCGCCGGACTTCTATGCGGCCAAGCTGACGGAGGTCGGCCTGCCGACGGCGACCGACGAGGTGATCACTGCCGGCCGGGCAGTGGCAGCCTTCGTGGCGCGGCGTGAGGGTAACGGGGGTCCGGTCTTCGTCATCGGTAGCGAGGGCCTTCATCGCGAGGTGCGGGCCGCCGGCCTCACACCGTGCGATCCCGAGGCAGCGGACGAAGCCCGCGCCGTCGTGGTCGGCGGCCACGACGACTTCCACTACGCCGAGCTGCGCGCCGCCGTACGCGCCGTGGACGCCGGCGCCACGGTCTACGCCGCCGGACGGGACGCGACGTTCCCGATGCCGGACGGGCGCTGGCCGGCTACTGGCGCGATCCTGGCCGCGGTCGAGTACGCGACCGGCGTACGCGGTGTCGCGGTCGGCAAGCCGCATCGGTTCATCTTCGACCTGGCCAGGGATCGGCTGCCGGCCGATCGGCGGATCGGCATGGTCGGCGACAACCTGGACGCCGACATCGCCGGCGGCCGCGAGGCGGGGCTCCACACGACTCTGGTTCTCACCGGCAGCACCCGGCCGGACGACCTCCAGCGATCTCAGGTCCGCCCTGACCTTGTCGCACCGGATCTGGCGGCCTTCGCCCGCATGGTCGTCGCCGATCGGCACGAGTCGTAGGCCAGCACGCAGCGCTCTCCTTCGGCATGAGATATGTCAAGGAAAAGCAAATCGAGTACGAAATCTCAACTGACGTCGCCTACGTACACATCTCAGCACGTCGATTTCCGAGGGAGACGGTGATGGTCATGACGCTGCGTTCACGAGCTCGTTGGATCGGTGGATCCCTGACTGTTGGCGCGGCGTCGGTCACCGCGCTCGTCCTGTTCGCGACGACCGCGAGTGCGTCCGGGCTCTACTGCGGCGGCGGCCGCAGTCTCACCGCCGAGGGCGCAATCCAGAGCGCGATCGCCGACGCCGAAAACTCCGCGTCCGGCGACGGCCTGTTCACCTGTGAGCTCGTCGGCGAGCCCCAGGTGTTCGAGTCGTTCAACGACCCGAACTTCGGGCACGTCTTCCGCGCCCAGGTCAACATGGCCTGCAGCTGATCACTTCGCCGCCGACGGCGGATGTGCAGACGCGGCTGCCATGACGACCGCGAAAGCACATCTTTCGTGGGCGGCGCGCCCGGTCTCCGATCCGGACCCATCCGGGCGCGCTCCTGCTCCGAACTCCCATTGAAGCGCGGTGGGAGCACCACCCGCCGGGTGCAGCGTCGGACGATGCCTGCCCCGGACTGGATGGAAGGGAGCAGTCATGGTCGAGTCCAGTCGACGGAAGTTTCTGGGATTGGCGGGAGCAGGTGCGGCATCAGCCGCCGCTGCCGTCGCAATCGGCACGGGAGCGTTGGGACGAGACGACGCTGACGAGTCGACGGACGCGATCGACGACGGGACACCCACGTCGTTCGTCGTTCACGTCACGGATGTACGTCGGGGCAAGATGACAGTCCTCGCGGGTACGACTGAGGTCGCCGTGGAGGACCGCGGGATGGCCGCGAATCTGGCGCGGATGCGCTCCGCCTGAACTCCTCTGAGCCGCGCCGGGCAGACGTACCTGCCGCGCGGCGACCACACGCGAACTCACTTCGTACTCAGCTGAAGGAACAGCCATGTCTTCACACCGTGAGGCTCCCGAGATCTCGAAGGATCCCGTGGCCGACAACACCGACGTCTATGCGTTCGTCAGTCCGGACCGTCCGGACACCGTCACCCTGATCGCCAACTTCATTCCGCTGCAGAAGCCGGACGGCGGCCCGAACTTCTACGAGTTCGGCGACGACGTCCTCTACGAGATCCACGTCTCCAACTCCGGCGACGCCCGTGCCGACATCAGCTACCAGTTCCGGTTCCGCACGGTGGTCCGCAACCAGAACACGTTCCTCTACAACGTCGGTCCGATCGGGTCGATCGACGACCCGAACTGGAACCGCCCGCAGTTCTACTCGGTGCGCCGGGTCGAGCGGAACGGCCGCACCCAGACACTGGGCGACAATCTGCCCGTCCCGCCGGTGAACATCGGACCGCGCAGCACCGCGAACTACGCGCGGCTCGCCCGGCAGGCCGTCCAGCGGATCGACCGGCGCCACAAGGTCTTCTGCGGACAGCGGGCCGAAGGCTTCTTCGTCGACCTCGGCAGCATCTTCGACCTGGCCACGCTGCGGCCGTTCCAGAACCTGCACCTGATTCCGTCGGCAGCCGCCGTCGGTGTCAACGGCACGCAGGGGCTGAACGTCCACTCCATCGTGCTCCAGGTCCCGATCACTCAGCTCACCCGCAACGGCAAGGCGCCCAAGGACGTGATGGACCCGAAGTCGGTCATCGGCGTGTGGGCCACCGCCAGCCGTCGCCGGGCCCGGATCGTCGACGACGACGGTGGCACGCAGGCGTACGGGCCGTTCCGCCAGGTGTCGCGACTCGGGAACCCGCTGTTCAACGAGGTCCTCGTGCCCATGGTGCGCAAGGACGAGTGGAACAGCCAGCCACCGAGCGACGACAAGCGCTTTGCGACGTACGTCCGGCGCCCCGAGCTCGCCACGCTGCTGCCGATCCTCTACCCGGGTGTGTTCCCCAACCTCGCGGGCTACAAGAAGCCCCGGGCCGACCTCAGCGCGATCCTGCTCACCGGCATCCCCGACGGCGTCGTCCCCGGCTTCCAGAACTTCACCGGACCGGTGCTGTCGGACATGCTCCGGCTCAACGTGGCGGTCCCGCCCGCGTCGGACCCGAACCCGCTCGGCCTGGTCGCCGGCGACCCGGCCGGCTTCCCGAACGGCCGCCGGGTCTCCGACGACGTCGTCACCGTCGAGCTCCGCGCGGTCGCCGGGCTCACGATCCCGCTGGTCGATCCGTCGTTCACACCCGACAGCGCCGCCAGCGCGATCAAGGACGGCACGACCAACACGAACTCCTGGTACTTCGACAACTTCCCCTACCTCGGGACCCCCGCCGGCGGGTACCAGACCACGCCGGGGGTGCCGGCCACATGAGGTCCGTGGAGAACCCGCACGCGGGACAGGGCAGCGCAGTCGCGGTCGACGTAGGTGACGGCATCGGCGCTCTCGTCATCGAGATGCCATCCGAGCTCGAGGGCGTCGAGGTCGAAATGCGTCCGGAGACAGGTGGACACCTGACGCATGTCGCCGTGGTCGCGCGACCGACTCCGCAGGGCGGGTTCGTCCACTCGGCTGTCTTCTTCGAGGTCGCTGAAGGCAGCTACGACCTCTATGTGCGGCCGGATGGTCCGGTCCGACTCCGTGTCGACATCGCCGGGGGTGCGGTGGCGCACGCGGTCTGGCCGACCTGAACGGGGGATGACGGCGGTCGGCGCGCGTCAGAGCTTCATCGGCGCCGCGCCGATCGCCGTCATCAGTTCCTCTCCCTCACGTCGCGCCTCGCCGCCCGCGAGGATCAGCGTCCGGGCGCGCTGGTAGGCGCACCCGGCGGCATCGAACGCCTCCGCCGCCGCGAGCAGCCCGTCCCGGTCGTCGTGGAGAACGGCAGTGGCGCGGTCGACCATCGCGGCGGCGACCGGGTTGCGCCCGACAACGAAGCGCGCGATCTGGAGGCGCTCGCGTCGGTCGGCGACTTCCGCGAGTACGCCGGTTTCGGCCCACACCGCCGCGTACCACTGCCGCCAGACGCCGTCGGACCAGCGCCGCAAGGACTGTGGTGTGGGAGCCAGGTCGACGAGCGCCTCGTCGATCTGGCCCAGGTGCAATGCGACCATCGCGTCGAAGAGCTGGGCGTAGCCGGTCACGTAGCCGACGAGCGATCTGACCACTTGGCGCATCTCGCTCAGGATGCCCAGCCATTCGCGTCGGGCCTCGCGATCGCCGCGGAGGCCGAAAGCCATGGCGGCCGCCGCCGGAGCGATGCCGATGCCACCGGTTGTTGGCCGGCCCGCTTCGATCCAGCCGCGGCGGAACTGCTCGGCGAGTGAGACCGCCTCGTCGAGGTCGCCGGCCAACGCGGCCGTGATGAGCAGCCACATGACCGCCATGTGCGGGGACTGCTGGAACAGCGGGAGCTCGCGGCGTCGCTGACCGTACCGGCGCGCGGTCTCGAGATCACCGGCGCCGATGTACACCATCGGCGCCATGTGGAAGGCGTCGGTGTACTCCCACGCCATCTCTACCTCGCGTGCGACCGGGCGGAGCAGGTCGATGCGGCGCTCGACGACGGCGGCAGCGGACTCGAACTCACCGCAGGCGAGCCGGACGGCGGTGAGCTGATCCATCGCGGCACTTTGCAGCCGGATGTCGCCGACCCGGCTGGTCAGTTCGACAGCCCGCTCGATGAGTTCGGCGGAGGCCGGGTCGATCCCGTCGCCGAGCCCGGCGACCGTGAGGAGGGCCGCCTCGACCTGGGCGTCGCCGAAGGCGAGCATCTCCGCATCGGCGAGCAGTTCGGCCTCCTCCCCGGGCGCCGGAAGTTTGGACAGCAGACCGGGGGAACGATTCATCAGCTCGGCCGCGGTCAGGAGGTTGAGCGCGGCGGCATGCGAGTCGCCGGAGCGGCGAGCGGTGTCCCCGGCCGCGCGGTAGAGCCGGATCGCCTCGTTGCCCGCGGCCCGGCCCCATGCCACGGCAGCACCGAGGTGGAGAGCCTGGACAGCCTGCCCCGGGTCCGCCGCGAACGTGGCGGCCTCCTCGTAGCGGCGCTGCGCCTCGCTTCCCATGCCGCGGGCGTAGGTGAGCTCTGCCAGCCGGCCCGCAAGCGTGTACGCGTCGGCCCTCGCCGGCGGCTGGTCGGCGGCCCAGCCGAGTCCCGCCCGCAGGTCGTCGCCGATCTGCTCGAAGCCCGGTGCCTCCGCCTCGCCGGTCGCCAGCTGGGTGGCGGTCGTGAGGCACCACTCGAGATGGCGCCCTTTGGTCTCGGCGTCCTCTCCCAGCTCGACCATCCGCTCGTCGCCGTACTGCCGGATCGTCTCCAGCATCCGGTAGCGCGTCTCACCGGCTCCGGCGATGACGACCAGCAGGCTGTGGTCGGCGAGGCGAGCCAACGCCCCGGCCACGTCTCCCGGCCGCAGCGGCGCATAGCCGGCCACGAGCTCGGCATCCCGGGAGGTGAACGGGGCCGCGAAGACCGACGTCCGACGCAGCACGATCTGGTCGACCTCGTCAAGGAGCCCGAAGCTCCAATCCAGCGCGGAGCGGACCGATCGGTGCCGGTCGTCGAGTCGCGGACCGCCCGCGAGCAGGCTCAGCTGGTCGGCGAGGCCCGCCTCCAGCCCATCCAGGCCGAAGGTCGCGAGCCGCGCGGCGGCGAGCTCGATCGCCAGGGCGATGCCCTCGAGCTCCTCGCAGATCGACGCGATCCGTTCGTGGTCGGACGGGTCCGTCGACGTCCAGCCCGCCATCGTGGCTCGCTCGATGAACAGCGTGAGAGCGTCGCCCCCGCCGTCGGCCGCCAGCGACAGGCCGGGGACGGGGAAGACCCGCTCGAAGGGCACCTGCAGTCGGATCCGGCTGGTCGCCAGTACCGTCACGCTCGGGCAGTGGGACAGCAGTCGCTCGACGAAGGCGGCCACGCCCTCGGCCAGATGCTCGCAGTTGTCCAGCACCACCAGGGCGTCGGCGTCGGCGAGCTTAGCGAGCACGGTGTCGGTCGGCGAGCGCCCGGGCTGCTCGGCGAAACCGAAGGCGCCGGCGACCGCGGTTCCGATCATCGCGGTCTCCGTCACCGGCACCAGGTCGACATACCACGCGCCGTCCGCGAAGTGGTCGGTCAGGTCGGCGGCGACGGCCACCGACAGCCGGGTCTTGCCGACGCCGCCGGGACCGACCGCGGTGACCAGCCGATGCTCCTCGACGACGTCGGCGAGGGCGGCCCGCTCGGAGCTGCGGCCCACGAACGACGTCAGCGGCGCCGGCAGGGCCGCCGCCGCGGACCGCAGGTCAGGGTCCGGTCCGGGATGCAGCGTGGCGGACAGGTCGGCGAGCTCGCCCCGATCGGTCAGGTCGAGCTTGCGCAGCAGCGACGAGACATGGCTTTCGACCGTGCGTACGGAGATGTAGAGCCGACCCGCGATCTGGGCGTTGGTGAGCCGCTCGCCGACGAGCGTCAGAACCTCGGCCTCGCGTTCGGAGACACCCGCGTGATTCAGCCGTTGTGGTCCGACCATGGCGCCGCCCGTGATCCGGCCCCGACCCGTCCGTAGTGGATCCGTGTCCTGTCCGTGGCCGACACGGATGTCTCGGAGCCGTCCCGAGACGACCGTGGAGATGTGGCCGAGTTCGAGGAGGACACCATGCATCCGATTATCACCGAAGCGTTCATACGCAATTACCGGACGACACGGCAAGCTGACGCGGAGCGACACCGGCGGAGCCGCGCCGTGCGGCGCGCCGGTCGCGACGGCACGGCGCCACGCCGACGTCGTTTGCGGTCATCCGGCGTCCGCAATCGTCGTTACCGTCTGGTCTGACCAGTCGGTGACGGTGAAGGGACAAGGACGTGGACTGGAAGCTGGAACTGGTGGCGATCCCGGTGTCGGACGTCGATCGCGCCAAGACGTTTTATGCCGACAAGGTCGGCTTCAACATCGACCACGACCACAAGGTCAGCGAGGACATGCGCTTCGTCCAGCTGACCCCGGCCGGGTCGGGCTGCTCGATCGCGATCGGCAAGGGGTTGTTCGACAAGCCGGTCGAGCCCGGGTCGGTCCAGGGCATGCAGATCGTCGTCTCCGACATCGAGGCCGCCCACGCCGAATTGGCCGGGCGCGGGGTCGACGTGAGCGACGTCCAGGACTTCCCGTGGGGCCGGTTCGTGTTCTTCGCCGACCCCGACGGCAACGGCTGGGCGGTACAGCAGCTCGTCCAACCCTCGGGCTAGGGCCGGTGGTCCAGGCGTCGGGCGCTGTGCCGGACGCCTGACCAGCGTCGATAGGATCGGGTTCCGCGGCAGAGGGGAACCCCGTGTCGATCGAAGAGCTCGACGTCGTGCTTCTGGCGGGGGCTGGCGTCTTGCTCGCGGCGATCCTCGCGGTCCGGCTCTCGGTCCGGGCCGGCCTGCCGAGCCTGTTGGTCTACCTCGGCCTCGGCATCCTGCTCGGCGACTCGGTGCTCGGCATCGAGTTCACCGACGCGGAGCTGACCCAGATGCTCGGCCTGTCGGCGCTGATGTTGATCCTCGCCGAGGGTGGTCTCACCACCAGGTGGGCCGACATCCGGCCGGCGATGGCGCCCGCGCTGCTGCTGGCGACTCTCGGCGTGGCGGCCAGCGTGGTCATCGTCGCGGTTCCGGTTCACTATCTGCTCGGCCTCGAGTGGCGGCTCGCGGTGCTCCTCGGCGCGGTCACGTCGGCGACCGATGCGGCTGCGGTGTTCTCGGTGCTCCGGGGAATGCCGCTGCGCTCGTCCGTACGCGGCACCCTCGAGGCGGAGTCCGGACTGAACGACGCGCCGATCGTCCTCATCGTCACCCTCATCAGTACGGACGCGATCAGCGACCATTCGCCGCCGGTGATCGCGGCCATCATCGTCGGTGAGCTCGTCCTCGGCGCCGTCGTCGGGCTCGTCGTCGGCGGGGGCGGCACGTGGGTGATGGCGCGGGCCGCGTTGCCGTCAGCGGGTCTCTATCCACTGGCGGTCCTCGGCTTCGCCGTTCTCGCGTACGCCGGTGCGCAGGTGCTGCACGCATCGGGTTTCGTGGCCGTCTACCTCGCGGCTCTCGTGCTGGGCAACACCGACCTGCCACACCGAGCCGCGACCCGTTCCTTCGCCGAAGGCGTCGGCTGGCTCGCCCAGATCGGTTTGTTCGTGATGCTCGGACTGCTAGCGAGCCCGCACCGGCTCGAGTGGTGGCATATCGGCATCGCGCTCGCCGCCGGAGCGATCCTGACCTTCGTCGCTCGGCCGTTGGTTGTATTGATGTGCACGAGCTGGTTCCGGACGCCGTGGCGAGAGCAGTTGTTCATGGGCTGGGGCGGCCTGCGGGGTGCGGTGCCGATCGTCTTGGCGACGATTCCGCTGGCCGAGGAGGTGTCCCGTGGCGAGGACCTGTTCGATATCGTCTTCATCCTCGTCGTCGTCTTCACCTTGGTGCAGGGCCCGACCCTGCCCTGGGTGGCGCGTCGGCTCGGCGTCTCCGAGGAGGGCGAGGCGCGCGACGTGGACATCGAGGCCGCGCCGCTCGAACGGGTCTCGGCGGACCTGCTCGAGATCCGGGTGCCGCTGCGGTCGCATCTCCACGGCGTGGAGGTCGGCGAGCTGCGGCTGCCTCCCGGGTCGTCGGTGTCGCTGGTGATTCGCGGCGGCGAGCCGTTCGTCCCGGAGCTGACCACCCGGATCGAACGCGGCGACGCGCTGCTGGTCGTCACGCCCCGGCGGGTCCGGCCGGCGACCGAACGCAGGCTGCGGGCTGTGTCGCAAGGCGGTCGGCTGGCCGGCTGGCGATCCGTCCGCCGACGCTGAGCGTGACGCTTCTGCCGCTCACGCGGCGTTTCCGTGGCAGAAACGTCACGCCCAGCGGGTGCGGCGGGTTATTCGTCCGCGTCGGGCGGCGCCGGGATACAGACGTCGGTCGTGCCCTTGACCTTCATCGACGTCGGGGCGTCGTGGTCGATGCCGCTGCTGACCCGGAAGTCGTTGCCGACGATGATGTCGACCGCTGCCGGGTCGTTGTCCGACGACTTCTCGACGTCGATCCGCTCGTCGAACTGCTTGGCGACCAGGCGGACCTGCGACGACTTCGGATCGGGGTCGAGGATCACGACGCTGTCGGCCCGGACGCCTTGTGGCGCGTTGCCGGTCAGGCCGCCCTCGAAGCCGCGCCGGGTCAAGGCCCGCATCGTGTCACCGGCCAGGTTCGGCGTGGATCCGGAGTTGAGGACGTTGACCGTGACCTGGCCCGCGTCCAGCGTCGACCCGGCCTTGAACTCGCGGACCTGACAGCTCGGTTCGCTGGTCCCGGTGCTCTCGCGCAGGCTCGGCACCTCCTCGGTGAGGAGTCGCCAGCCGACCATGAGCCCGAAGATCAGCACGGCGATCAGCAACGCCAGCGTGAACGGCGTACGGAAGTTCAGGTTCATCGCAGCCCACCGGCGGTCAGGTCGTACACCCGAGCGTGCAGTACCTGACGCTGGTGCAAGGCGGCGCGAAGTGCCCGATGCAAGCCGTCCTCCAGATAGAGCTCGCCATGCCACGCGATGACATGTGCGAACAAGTCGCCGTAGAACGTCGAGTCCTCATCGAGCAGCGTGGCCAAGTCGAGCTGAACCTTCGTGGTCACGAGATCGTCGAGCCGGACCTGCTGTGGCGGCAGCGCCGCCCAGTCCCGGTGGGTCAGCCCGTGTTTGGGATACGGGCGACCGTCGCCGACTCGCTTGAAGATCACCCGTGGCAGTGTAGGCAACGACCGGAGGGCGCCGCCGACGTACCCGAGCGGCGGAAGTCCGCTCCGGCTACCGTCGAGGTGATTTGAAGCTCTTGTCAAGTTATGTCGAGCGTACACACCGACGTTGGCCCCGACCTACGCGGCCGGCAGCAGCTTCGCGATCCGCCCCCGGACCAGATGGAGTCCCTCGAGACCCGGCAGGGTGTCGATGCGGGCGTCGATCCGGCGGGCCTCCTTCGCGCCGTCGGAACCGCCCAGCAGGTGGCGCAGCAGGTGACGGACCTCGGCGCGCGGCATCACGTTCGCGCCGACCGGCTGCCACGCCTTCGACAAGGCGAGCCGGGTCAGGCGGCGCGCTCGGGAGCTGCGGGCGAGCCGCTCCCGCGCCTGGGTGGCGTAGAACGCGATGTGCCGCGTCTCCTGGGTCGCGATCCGTGACAGCACCTCGGTGAGGACCGGATGCTTCTCGATCTGCGACAAGCGGGTGTAGCCGGCATGCGTGAGCCATTCGTTCACCGCGCCCCAGCTCATGTGGGTGGCGACGAAGTCGTCGCCGATCAGGTTCGCAAGCAGCGACTGGCGGATCGGCGCCAGCCGGTCGCGCCAGCCCTGCCGGACCCGAAGCTGCCGGACGTGGTCGTCGCCGGTGGCGATGCCGTGCGCGGCGAGCACGTCGGCGAGCACCTCGCCGTGCCAGTACTCCTCGTAGTTCCACATCGTGAGGAACGTCGTGACCTCAGGGTCGGTGTGGCTCGGCGTCACGAGGACGTCGCGCAGGTAGCAGATCGTGTGCGACTCGATGTCGCACATATAGCGCAGGACTCGCAGCGTGTCGTCCGACAGCGGCTGGTCCCGGAACGCCGTCGTGAGATCGAGATCGTCGTAGCGTACGGGCGCCGCCTGACGTGCGTACTTGTCCACCTGGAAGCTCATGCCCCTGGTTCGGCGCCGCCCCCCGATCGGATGGGCGTCGTGGCGCGGTGGCGCGTTTGCCGCGGGAGTGTGCGCGAATCGTTCACCTGGGTCGGCGCCTCGAACGATTCGCGCACGATTCAGACGTACGAGGTCAGTTGTTGGCCGCGACCTCGATCGGGCTCGGCGCCACGTCGAGCAGCTGGTCGAGGAGCTCGCGGTCGCCTCGTACGGTGACCTGATCCAGGCGCCGGTCGACGAACAGGTGGTAGATGCCGACCGGGTCGCCTTCGATGACGACGTCGGGGTTGTCGACGGGACCCGGCTGGGCCACGCCGTCGACGAGCGAGGCGACCTCGTCTCCCACGCGGATCTCGAACCGGCCGGCCGGCGCGATCGGCGCGAGCACGGTGCGTACGGCGTTCTCGACCCAGCCCGGGAACAGCTCGTCCGGGGCGGTCGGTGGACCGAGTGAACGCGCGCCCCACAGGGCCAACTCGCGCAGCACACCCTGCAGGTCGCGACCGTAGGGAGTGAGCTCGTAGACACGGGTGTTGGCGGGCGGCGGCAGCTTCCGCTTCGTCACGACGCCACCGGTCTCGAGGTCGCGGAGCCGGGCGGCCAGGATGTTGGTCCCGATCCCGAGCTGTGCGGCCAGATCGGTGTAGCGCTTCGGCCCGCACATCAACTCACGCACGACCAGCAGCGACCACCGCTCACCAACGAGCTCGAGCGCGTGCGCAACCGGACAGTACTGGTCATAACCCCTGGACATGCCCACCAGTCTACCGCTTCGGCTTGCGAATTTGAAGTAAGCACTTGTGTTTTGAAAGTGAGTGCTATTAGATTGCAAGCCAATGCCTTGACGGAAGGAAAGATCGAGATGCTGACCTCGGAGCGACGGAAGTGGCTGGCGCTGGCCCTGCTGGCCGCGGTCCAGTTCATGGTCGTGCTGGACATCGCGGTGGTGAATGTGGCGCTGCCGTCGATCCAGGACGATCTCGGGTTCTCCCAGGAGAACCTTCAGTGGGTGATGAGTGCGTACGCCCTCGTCTTCGGCGGCTTGCTGCTCCTCGGCGGGCGGTCGGCCGATCTCCTCGGGAGACGACAGGTGTTCCTGGCCGGCGTCGTGGTGTTCACGCTCGCCTCGTTGCTGGCGGGTCTCGCTTGGTCCGAGTCGTCGTTGATCGGCGCGCGGGCCCTGCAGGGCCTCGGAGCCGCGATCATCTCGCCCGCTGCCCTGTCCATCCTGTCGACCACGTTCCGGGAAGGGCGTGAGCGCAACATCGCGCTCGGGGTCTGGGGCGCGGTCGGTGGATTCGGCGCCGCTGCCGGCGTGCTGATGGGAGGAGTCCTCACCGACGCGCTGAGCTGGCCGTGGATCTTCTTCGTGAACGTGCCGGTCGGAGTGGCCGCCTTCGTCGTCGCCCCGATCCTGCTGGCCGAGAGCCGCGACGCCCGCGTGACCTCGTTCGACGCCTTGGGTGCCGTACTGGTGACCGGCGGTCTGTCGGCGCTCGTCTATGCGATCACCCAGGCGGGACAAGACGGCTGGCTGGGCGGTGAGACGATGGTCTTCTTCGGCCTCGCGCTGGCGATGCTCGTGGGATTCGTCGCGTGGGAGCTGCGTCAGGACGAGCCGCTCATGCGCTTCGGCATCCTCCGGACCCGGACGGTGGCCGGGGCCAACGTGGCCGGGTTCATCCTGGGCACCGCGATGTTCTCCATGTTCTTGATGCTGACCCTCTACATGCAGCAGGTCCTGGGGTTCACCGCGATGCGTACGGGTGTCGCCTACCTCGCGGTCGCGGGTACGGCGATCGTGTGGTCGACAGTGGCCGCGCAGCTCGTCACCCGCGTCGGCGTCAAGCCGGTGCTCGTGATCGGCATGACGAGCCTCACCGCAGGTCTCGTCTACTTCACCCAGGTGTCGGTCGGAGGCTCGTACGTCGCCGATCTGCTGCCGGGCTTCCTGCTCACCGGTCTCGGGATCGGTTTCGCCTTCGTGCCGATCTCGATCGCCGCGCTGGCCGGCGTCCGACCCGCCGAGGCCGGACTCGCGTCCGGGCTGTTCAACACGTCGCAGCAGATCGGTGGCGCCCTCGGTATCGCGGCGTTGTCGACGATCGCGAGCTCGCAGACCGAGAGCGCACTCGAGTCCGGATCGGCGGCACCGTTCGCCCTGGTCGACGGCTTCACCGCGGCGTTCGCCGCCGGTGCGGTCATCGCGGCCCTCGGGATCGTCGCCGCCTTCACGCTGATCCGGCGTGACGAACTTGAGCCCGCGCCGGAGCGGGAGCCGGAGCCGGCGTACGGCCTGGCGGCCTAGTCCTACTACCCCGGCAGCCGCATCTCGCCCGACGACGGCGGGATGCGGCTGCCACGGCGTTTCACCTAGTCGGGGTGATGTTCGTGAGAAGGACCTGGCCGCAGTCTTGACGGGCAGGTACGCCAGGGAGGTCGGCGGCATGACGAGGCCCGAGCACACATCCGGCTCGGGTTCGGATGGCCCAATGCGCGTCGAGTTCCTGGTCGACGGCACGCTGTCCGAAACCGTCCTCGCCAGCTTCCCCGAGCTCGACGTGACGCGCGGACCCGCGGGTGGCTCGATGCTGTACGGGACCGTTCGCGACCGCGCCCACTTCGACGGA
>Ga0209382_10001219_pt1 | contig 41012 bp, 33 predicted proteins | sample SoiMetdeltSBSDD5_FD_187599 | JGI IMG/M metagenome (GOLD analysis project Ga0209382, IMG submission 187599) | Bulk soil microbial communities from a Populus tree surrounding site in Tennessee, USA - Soil MetaG P. deltoides SBSDD5 (SPAdes) (version 2) | ecosystem: Environmental > Terrestrial >... | reverse complement strand
ACACGATCAGGATCGTGAGCATCGCGCCCTCGAAGATCGTTTCCTTGACGCGGCTCATCGAGCCTTCGATCCACTTCGCATCCGACCACAGCGTGCGGATCTTCACGTCCTCCGGCAGGCGGCCCTGCAGCTCGGCAATCGCCTCTTCCACGCCCTCGCCGACCTTGACGAGATTCGCCTGCTGCGCGCGATAGACCGAGAGCGAAACCGAGCGCATGCCGTCCACGCGCGCGATCGACTGCTCTTCGGCCTCGCCGTCGACGATGTCCGCGACCTGACCCAGATAGACGGGAGCGCCGCCCTGATTGGCGACGATGATGCGCTCGAAGCCGCGTGGATCCTTGATGCGCCCTTCGACACGCACGAGCTGCTCGCTCGCGGCGCGCGAGATGCTGCCGGCCGGCAGATCCTGGTTCTCGGCGCGAATCGCGGCGATCACCTGGTCGACGCCGACGCGCAGGCTCTGCAACTGCTCCGGCCGCAGGTACACCTGCACCTGCCGCTGCACCGAGCCGCCGACCTCGATGTGACCGACGCCGTAGGCGTTCTGCAGGCGTTTGACGATCTGCTGCTCGACCAGCGTGGAGACTTCGCGCAGGCTGCGTGCGCCCGAGTACACGACCATTTCGACGGCAGCGCCCTGCTGGGCTTCGGCACTGGCGCGCTCGATCTTCGGCTCGCGCACCTCGCGCGGCAGCGTCGCGCGGATCTGCGCAACCCGGTCGCGGACCTCCTGGGTCGCCGCGATCACATCGGTTTCGAGACGGAACTCGATCTGGAAGAAGGCGCGCCCTTCACGCGCAGTCGCGTAGATATTGCGCACGCCTTCGATCGAGTTGATGACGTTCTCGATCGGCTTGAGCACCTCGTCCTCGATTGCCTCGGGCGAGGCGCCCGGGTACTCCACCGTGATGTACGCCTCCGGCATGCTGATCTCGGGCATCTCCTCGACCGGCAGCAGTCGATAGGAGAACAAGCCGAGCACCACCAGCGCGAGCATGACCATGGTCGCGAAGACGGGCTGATTGATGCTGGTCCTGGTGATCCACATAAGAGAGGGAAACGGTGAGCGGCTAGCGGGTGGCGGTCAGTGCGGAGGCGGCAGGAGCAGATTCAGGGCGCACGAGCACCTTCTGACCGACCTGAGCGGCGGTGATTTCGGTGACGATGACGCGATCGCCGGCGGCGAGGCCTTCGCGGACCTCGACGAAGGTGGCGCCAGGAGCGGCGGCGCCGACCTTGACGCTGGTCCGTGCGATCTTGTCGTCGCGCAGTGTGTAGACGTAGGCAACGCCTGCCTCTTCATGCACTGCACGTTGCGGCACGGCGAGCACAGGTTCCGACGTGTCGAGGTCGAGCGCGCCTTGCGCGAACATCCCGCCTTTCAGCGCGCGGTTCGGATTCGGCACGGCGATGTAGATCGTGATCGCGCGCGAGCCATCCGCAGTGATCGGATTGATCCGCTGCACTTCACCCACGAACTCGCGAGTACCGAAGCCGCCGACCTTGAACTTTGCCGGCTGCCCGATCTGGACCGCGGGAATGTCGGCTGCGGGCACTGCAGCTTCGAGCACCATCTGGCGCAGGTCGACGAGCGTCACGATCGTCGAGTCCATCGACACTTTCTCGCCCGGCTGCACGTGGCGCTTGGCGATCGTGCCCGCGAACGGCGCGCGGATCACGGCGTCTTCGAGGCTGATCTTCGCGAGACGTGCATCCGCCTCGGCGAGCTTCAGACTCGCGACCATGCCGGCGTAGGCACTCTCGGTCGCTTCGTACGTGTTCTGTGAGATGTAGTGCTTGTCGAGCAGTACGCGATTCTTGTCGCGATTGAGCGTGGCGAGATCCAGGTCGGCACGCGCGCGCTCGACTGCGGCGAGCTGCCGATCGTATTGAGCTTGCAAGTTGCGAGTATCGATGCGCGCGAGCACCTCGCCCTCGCGCACGTCCTGCCCTTCGCGCAGCGGGACCAGCTCGACTTCGCCACCGACTTTCGACTTCAACGTCGCCTGCACGATCGGCGCCATCGATCCGGACAGCGGCAGCGAACGTGACAGCGTCTGGAGCTCGACCGTCGCGACGTCGACCGATGCCAGCTCGAGTGGCGGTGGCGCGGAGGCGGTAGCCGAGGGTGTAACCGCCGGGTCGCGCATCGCGGCCCAGACGACGGCGCCGATGATTGCCGCGAGCAACGCGGCGATCAGCGCCTTGACCGTCCAGCCACGCGAAGATGTCACAGCAACCTGCGCACCGTGGCCGGCGTCCGCGCCGGTCTCGGCCGCGCGCGGAAACGGCGTCACGCTCGCCAGCGCCGGAGCGCTGTCTTCGAGGGTGTCGGAGCGAACGAAGTGCTTGTTTGCCGTTGTCATTGCCTGTCCCCGCGAGTGCCGGCCAGCGATCCGATGCGACCGCCAGTCCAGAACACCGGCGTTAGCCTCAAGTTGCAGTGTTGGACGCGCGATCCGGCGCGAAAGGTTGCAGAGCGGGCCGATTGCAGATCGGTCGAGGGTGCCAAACAGGGAAAAGCTCACACTTGGGCTGACGAAGATCGTTTATCCTCCTGTCACCACAACTCAAAAGACGGCTCGCGGCGATGCCGACGCACATCTGGCGACGACTCCTTCTCACCCTGCTGCTGGCGCCTGCCCTGACCTTCGCTTCCCCTGCCGGGACCGGGACCCCGCCGGATCCGGCCAAGCCGCCGCACTTCGGCAAGCTCGACGTCCGGTCCAGCTCTGTCATGGTCCTGGACGCTGTCGATTCCTCGGTGCTGTATTCCAAGCAGGCGACGCGCGCGGTGCCGATCGCCTCGATCACCAAGCTCATGACGGCGCTGGTCGTCCTGGACGCCGGGCAGCCCCTCGACGAGAGGATCGAGCTGACGACCGCCGACCGACGCCTGGAGCGCAGCTCGGCGTCGCGGCTGGCGATCGGCAGCCACATCAGCCGGGGTGACTTGCTGCATCTGGCCCTGATGTCTTCCGAGAATCGGGCGGCACATGCCGTGGCGAGGGCCTACCGGGGCGGCCTGCCGGCCTGCCTCAAGGCAATGAATGCCAAGGCGCGTGCGCTCGGCATGAAGACGGCTCACTTCACGGATCCCACCGGCCTTTCGAGCGGTAACGTGTCCAGTGCCGCCGACCTTGCGAAGCTGGTCGCGGCGGCAGCGGCCGATCCGACCATCCGCACGTTCTCGACCAGCGCCAGCCACACGGTCGCGGTCGGCAAGCACCTGCTCGAATTCCGCAACACCAACTCATTGGTGCAGAAGGACGACTGGGACGTCATGGTGCAAAAGACCGGCTATACCAGCGACGCCGGCCAATGCCTGGTCATGAAGACCGTGATCCGGGAGCGGCCGGTGCTGATCGTGCTGCTCAATTCCTTCGGCAAGTACACGCGCGTCGCCGACGCCCGCCGCATCCGCAAGTGGATGGAAGCCGGCCTGGAGCAGGGCCAGCTGGCGCATATCGCGCGCTGACCCCGCTCGGGACGTCTGGTTATGGACTCGGCGTCGCCGTGACGGCCGCCGCTGCGTCCACGAAACCCTCACCGGAATCGAAATCGAATCCCGGCGGCAGCGGCGAGAACACCGAGTTGCCCGGGCCCGGGATGACCTCGACTTCGCGCTTGGTAATGTCCTCCGAGGTCGAGCGCAGAATCCCGTAGATCGTCTGGGCGCTCAGCCCGCCGTTCTTCTGCAGCATCAGTGCCGCGACCCCCGCGACATGCGGCGCGGACGCCGAGGTACCGAAGAAGTTCGGCAACTCGTCCGCCGGGTTGTCGAGACACGGCGTGATGAACGTGCTCGTCGGGCTGTTGCAGCCATCGCCGTCGTCATCGTCGAACGACGAGTCGGCCAGGAAGAAAGTCGTGTTGCCGCCGTCAGGTCCAGTGACCCGCGGATTCGGACGCACTACCGGCGCGGCGAGCGGCGCGCCGTACTTGTCGAGATAGGTCGGAATTCCACCCGCCGACGAGAAATCGTTCAGACACGCCGGAACGCAGGCACCGGGCGCATCCTGCACCAGGCCCGAGAAGTAGGCATCGAACTCCTCGGTGAGATACCAGGAGCTGGCGCCGATGGATGCGACGTTCGCAGCGTTCGCGTGGCCGTACGCCGTGCCGCTCTGCGTGTCGTGCTCCAGCACGTCGATCGTGCCCTGCTGCTCGAACATCACGTACTTGACGTGCGCCGGTGCTTGCCCAGCGACCCGGGCGATGCGGATGAAGAAGTCGTTGGTCTTGGATTTCGGTCCGCCGACGAACAGCAGCGTGAGGTCCACCGCATCGCCGCCGACGTTACGCGTGCCCGCGAGCTGGCAGGTGATGCCGGTCGATACGCCGGGCGGACAGCGAGGCACCAGCACGCCCTTGTCCGTATAAATGAGCATGTCGAGGTCGCCGGTCGCACCGCGCGGCGCGGCGCCGTTCGGGTCCGTCGCCTGTGCGTACGCAGTCGACGACAGGAATGGCTGATCCCATTGCAGACTGAAGATGACGAACGCCTGGCCGCCGGCATCGGGTGTGACGTGAACTTTCTGCAGCGTGTCGGTCCCGGCGCCGGGATCGAAATCGTGCACGGGCAGGACGAAAGGCGCGCCGTTGCCGTTGTTATTGCCGCCGCCGTTGATCGACACCGTCGTCTCGCGGTACGCCGACTCGTACGACTGCCGCGCCTGGTTACCGGCTGACGAGAAATACGCAGCGCCGCGCCCTACGGCGAGGTCGGCCGCCTGCGCGATGATGCCGTCGGAGAACATGTTCTCGGCGAAGTAGATGACGTCGTCGACGATCACGTCCGAGCCTGCTTCGTGCAATTCCAGGATGCCGTCGGCGAAATCGACCAGGCTGTTGAAGGCAGTGTGGAATTTTTGCGCGGCGCCGGGCGCAACGTCGTGGACCAGTTGCACCATGCCGCGCCCTTCGTCGCTCCCCGGGCAGGGGCCGTTGTCGAGTACCTCCACGCCCGGCGGAACATCCTGGGTCGCCTCATCCTGGGCAGCCGTCGTAGTCGGGGCCCCGGGAACGAACGGTGGCGGATTGCACTGATAGCTGTCGGACATCACCCCGACGGTAACGCCGGCGCCGTCCAAACCCGTCGTAGTGCGGACCGTATTGGCGCCGAGGCTGACGTCACCTTGGCTGACCACGTCACCCTGCGAGGCGACCCGCACCTTGGCCAGCGATGGAATCGCAAACCGCAGCGCGGGCAGTGCAGCCAGCTGACCGAGGGCGCTGACCGGTACCTGCGCGCTGACCAACGGCCCATGCGACTTGATGTTGCGAGCGCCAAGCGCCGTCAGGCTGCGCTGCAAGCTCGCTCCGTCGTTCGCGTACAGGTCGAGGCTGATCAGGCCGCCCTGCACTCTCACTGCCGAGTTGCGCGAGCGAAACGCGCGCTTGTTCGAGCTGCCATGGTATTCCTCGTGAACATTGGCGAGCCAGGGCCCCAGCTTGGTAGCAACCCCGCTGCTACCGGCCGCGATCAGGTCTTCTTCGGGTGTAGCCGCAGCAGCAGGACCCATGTTGAAAAGAGCTGCAAGCAGCGTCGCGGCAAACGCGACGCCGGTCACTGTCCGAGCGTCCATAGAGATCCCCTAAATTTATCGGCCGCGTCCGCCGCGGCGTGAGGGCGGCGAGAGTACCGAGCCCCGCGCGGCGCTCACACTGGGGACAAGTCCGTAAGTGATCTCAAACTGCGGCAGTCCAGGCAAGAATTGCGATTCCGCAAGCCCTTTATATCCCTGGACATTGCCCCATACAGGGCAGGCTTGCAGCCGGTCTGCGCAGGCAGGCGCGATCGCAGCGCATTTCGACTACAATCCGCGTCCCGCATGTCACGCCCACATCAGGAATCAATGGTGAATCAACCCGAACTCGAGCTCCAATTGAAGGTCTGGAAGGAACTTGCCATCAGCAAACAGATGCTGATGCGCGCAGCGACGGATGCGCTGAAGCTGGATCCCAACTGCTCGCAGGAAGAGCTCAAGGCGGCCCTCGAAGGCGTTCTGAAGAAGATCGCCAAAGCTGAGACCGAAACCGCCGAAGCCCGCGCCCAGGCGAAGATCACGATCACGGCGATGGAGAACAAGGTCGCCGCGAGCGAGCGAGCCCTCACTACCGCCCAGGCAACCGTCGCGCAACTGCAGACCGCGCAGGACAACAGCGCGAAGCAGATGGCGACCGAGCGGGCCGCTGCCGCCAAAGAGCTGCAGAAGGTCAAGGATCGCCTCGCCGAGCAGGAACGGGCGCTGAAGGCGATCAATACCGCACTGTCGGATACGCCCGAGAACGTCATCAAGAAGATGAACGTGCTCAAGAAGCAGAAGCAGGAAGAGGCCGATCTGCGCCGGGAAATCGAAACCTCGCTGAATACGCTGCGTAACGAGAAGAAGCAGCAGGATCAGAAGGCAGCCGCCGGTGAGAAGCTGGCGACGCAGTATCGCGACCTGCACACGATCACCGTAACCCTGCATGAGCGCGCCAAGGCGGCTCTGCCGGACGCGAAGGACCTGCCTGCCGTACCTGAGCTGGAAGCCAAGTTGCTTGGCGAGCTTGGCCTGACCGTCGCCGACGAAGAGAAGGCCGACGCGAAGGCCGAGAACGGCGCCAAGAAGGCCAAGAAGAAGGCATGACGCGAGGCGCCCTCCCATCCGGGAGGGCGCTATTGCCGCGCCACCGTCGCGGCGATCAATCCGCCGATTTCCGCATGAACCTGGTCGAGGGCAGCTGTCGGCTGCGTCGACTCGCTGAGGTAGACCGCTCCAATCACGGCCGAGCGACCGGGCGGCCACGCAATGACCACGTCGTTCGCTGCACCGTTGGCGCCGTTACCCGTCTTGTCACCCGCCTTCCAGTCTGCCGGTAGACCCGAGCGTAAACGCCGCATGCCGGTCGTCGCCTGCCGCAGCCATGCAATCAGCTGCAATCGCGATTGCATCGTGAGCACGTTACCGAGCAAGACCTTCTCCATCGATTGCGCCATCGCCTGCGGGGTCGTCGTATCGCGCGGATCGCCCGGCAGGTTGGTGTTCAACTCCAGCTCCGTGCGATCCAGACGCGTCACGCGATCGCCGATGCCGCGCAGGAATTGCGTCAACGCAGTCGGGCCGCCAGTTGCATTGAGCAAGATGTTTGCCGCCGGATTGTCGCTGACCGTCACGATCGCCGCACACAGCTCGCGCACGCTCATCGAGCCTTCGTTGAGATGCAGCGAAGTCACGGGCGCGTGCGCAACCATGTCTTCGGGACGTACCGCCAACTTGTCATCGAGCGTGAGGCTGCCGGCCTCGACTCGGTGAAGCACCGCTGCAGCGAGCAGCGATTTGAATGTGGAGCACATCGCGAAACGCTCGCGTGCATTGAATGCGAGCTCCAGTTGCGACTGCGTATCCAGCATGTAAACGCCGACGCGCCCGCCGATGCGTGATTGAATCGCAGCGACTGACGCCGCGAATTCCCGCTGCAAAGACGCGTAGCGATGCGCACAGGCGCTCGCTACATAGGTGGATGCCAGTGCAGCGAACAGCGTGCGGCGTGAAAGCAATTGTTGCTGTGTCATGACGCCGCATGCTGGCGGACGACTATGGCAAACCAGTGGCGCAACGGTGTCCGATGTGTCCACCTTTCAACCGTGTCCGCCGCGCCCCGCGACAGTTCGCCGGTAACCGGCTGCAACTGGCCGGCCACCTCTCGTGGACTGCAACCTTTCCGAGGAGTATCGCATCTGAACTTACGAACACCGCAATAACGCGGATGAATGATGAAGAGAGTAAGGAGATCGCCATGTATGCCCTCACCCAGATGAGCCAGACCACGCAGCGCACCGTTTGCACCGTGGTGTCGGCTGTGATCGTCACCCTGTGGCTCAGCCTCGGGGCGTACGGCGCAGAGATGGCCGCTCACCCCGGCTACTCGGTCACGGTCACGCAAATCCAGTAAGTCTTCCTGGAGCCCACTGCCGGCGTAGCGAATTGAAAGCGCGCCGGCAGTCTTGGCAACAGACGCCCACCCGCGGGCCGCGCGCAGGGCGCAGACTAGCGGGATGCAACACCGCCTCAGATCCGGGATCCTCTGCACCGTAACCCTCGCCGCCAGCGCAGCTGTTGCAGACTCATCGGTCACGCAGCAGCGCAGCGTCAGCAAAGTCGCTGAAGGCGTCTACGCAATCCGGCACGTCGATTCGCCGGACACCAATCCCCAAGGCAATACCACCGTCATCATCGGTGAGCGCGACGTGCTCGTCGTCGACTCCGGTTATTTGCCCTCGAGCGCTGCCGAAGACATCGCGCAGATCCGGCGTTGGACCCGACTGCCGGTGCGTTATCTGCTGAACACTCACTGGCATCCCGATCACCAGCGCGGCAACTCGGCCTACGTCGATGCTTTCCCCGGGGTCGCGGTCGTGGCACACCGGGAAACTGCGAAGTTGATGGCCACGTACGACGCCGCGAACCGCGAGCGATATCCGAAGCGGCTGCAGTCCATGAAAGAGACGCTCGCACAGAAACCGGACGCAGAGCTGCAGAAGACCGTCGAGGGTCGCAGTCGCGTGCTCGCTGAGCTGGAGAAATCGCGCTTGCAGTTGCCGACGCTCACGTTCGACAGTGAGATGACAGTCGATCTCGGCAATCGCATCGTCGAGATCCGTCACGCGGGGATCGGCGACACGCGTGGCGACGCCTGGGCGTACTTGCCGAAGGAACAGGTTCTGGTGACCGGCGATGTGCTGGTTGCGCCGGTGCCGTACTTCTTCGCCGGCTATCCCGAAGGCCTCGCGCGCAGCTTGCGCCGTTTGCTGGAGCTCGACGTCAAGGCCATCGTCCCGGGCCACGGTGACGTCATGCACGACCAGACGTACCTGAAGGCCGTGCTGGAAATGGTCGAGACGATCGTCGGACAGGTCAACGCCGCGGTCGTGCGCATCGGCAGTCTGTCAGCGCGCCTCGAGGACGTCCGCCCGCAGATCGACGTGAGCGCGTATCGCCGGCGCTTCGCCGGCGACGATCCGCACAATCAGGAATACTTCGACGAGTCGATCGAAGGCCTGATCAAGGACGCGTTTTATCAAGCCCCGAAGTAGCGCCGCCCGGGTGAGCGACCCGCGGCAATAGCGCCGTCGCCTGGTCCAGCCGTTGGCTGTACTTCGTCAGCACGTCCGCGGTCAGCACCGCGAACTCGTTCGCGCGCTCCCATTGGTTCTCCTCGATCGCCTCGCGAACGCCCGGCACCGTCTTTACGCCGTAGCCCGTCAGCAGGCCCGGCGCATAGATGTAATGCCGATACCACTCGCGACCTGGCAGGCCGCGCGTATTCGTGAGCGTGGCTTCCATCCCGCGCAGCAGTGAATTGAGTTGAGCAGTCTGTGCGGCAGGCAACTCCGTACCGCGAGCCGCGAACGCAGCATATGCGTCGTCGTAGGCCTTGGCGCTCTTCTTCACACGCGCGACGGCATTGTCGAGTGCCGCGAGATTCAGGTACGGCACTTCCAACTCGCGCTCCGGCGGAGCCACGCGCCGCGTCGGATCCGCCGCGAGCTCGAACGCTTTCTTGTCGAGCAGCTGCACCAGCTCATCCGCGTGCTTGCGCTTGTTGTCGGCGAGCTCGTGCAGTTCTTTCACGTAGCCGTCGATCGTGCTCGCGAAGCTGCCGAACTCCATCGGCAGCACGCCCGCGTCCGCGACGCGCAAAATGAGCCGGCCGACGGTCTGCGCTTCGGCCACGCCGTAGACGAAGCCCGGATCGCCGAACCGCACGTAGTGATCGAACGAGTCGTAGTTGGAGTGATAGATGCCATCGGTGTCGTCTTCGCCGCCATAGCCGATGTTGAGAGTTGTGAGCCCCAAGTGCTGCAGGAACGGCGTGAAGTCCGAACCTGAGCCGAGCGCAGCGAGCTTGAAGTCCTCGCCTTCGCGCGCCCGCTTCGCCGCGTCCTTGTCCGTGCTGGATGCGTCCTTGTCGAAGCCGTCCACCATGCTGCGTGCATCGAGGCGCTCTTTGACGCTGACGCCGGTTTGCGGATCCTTCACTTCCCGCGCGACATCGTTGACCAGACGCTGCAGCGAGTGGCTGCCGGCCGCCGAAAGAAAGCCGCGCGCGTTGCCATCAGAGTTCACATACAGCACTGCCTTGCTCTGCAGCTCCGCAGCGTGCGCCTCGGCCCATTCGACCGAGCCGAGCAGCCCCGGCTCCTCGGCATCCCAACTGGCGTAGACGATCGTGCGCTTCGGCTTCCAACCGCCTTTCAACAACGCGCCGATGGCCTTCGCCTCCGCCATCATCGCAACGTGTCCGGACAACGGATCGCCCGCGCCGAACACCCAACCGTCGCGATGGTTGCCGCGCACGACCCACTCGTCGGGCGTGACGGCGCCGGGAATCCTGGCGATCACGTCATACGCCGGCTTGCGGCTCCAGTCCGACTGGATCGACAGATGCACGGTCGCCGGGCCCGCACCGATGTGATACGTGATCGGCAACGCGCCGCGCCAGTGCGGCGGAGCGACGGGACCGCCGAGCGCCGACAGCAATGGTTGCGCGTCGGCGTAGGAGATCGGCATCACCGGAATCTTCAGGATCGTCTTCGCCTGCTCGATCTTCAGGCGCTTCGCATTCGCGGTCGCACCGATACCCGGCGTGAGTGGATCGCCAGGCGCCACCGGCAGGTCCAGGACGGAGCCACGCTGCACGCCCTGCGACGGCCGGAAGCCGCCGTTCGGATACGCATCGCCGGCGAAATAGCCGTCCTCGTGCGGATCGGAATAGATCAGGCAGCCGACCGCTCCGTGCTCCTGCGCCAGCTTCGGCTTGAGGCCGCGCCAGCCGCTGCCGTAACGGACGATGACGATCTTGCCCTTCACGTCGATATTGCGCCGTGCGAGCTCCTTGTAATCGTCCGGCATGCCGAAGTTCACGTAGACGAGCGGCGCGGTCACGTCGCCGTCGGCGCCGTATGCGTGATACGGCGGCAAGCCGTCAGTCTGCGTCGACGTACTGTCGCCTTCGATCGGCGGCTCTTTGAGCGATGCCGCGAAGTGTGTCGGCGCGACCAGCTCGAGACTGTGCTGCTTGAGGGTTGGATACAGCACGTCGAACGTTTCGATCTGCGCATCCCAGCCCCACGCGCGGAACTGCTGTTGCACGAACTCCGCGTTCGCCTTGTCGTGCGGCGCGCCGACGTGCGTCGGCTTCGCGGACATCTGCTTCATCCACGCCTGCAAGTCCGCAGCCTGCAGTTGCGCGTCGAACTTCTGTTCGAGCGTGCGTTGCTCGGCAGTGGCGCTCCAGGCCGCGCTGCTGACGATCAAGGTGGACGCGAGCAGCGTCCGAATCTTCGGGAATGCACGCTTCATGACGGGACCTCGGGCGTATCCGGACCGTAAAGATCTGGCATGATAAGGCATGCCCGCCCCGTTTCACTTGGCGATTCCTGTGCACGATCTCGGCGCCGCGCGCGCGTTCTACGGGCGCCTGTTCGGGTGTCCGGAAGGGCGCAGCTCCGCCGAATGGGTCGACTTCGACTTTTTCGGTCATCAGCTGGTCACGCACCTCGATGCGACGCGCCGGCCATTGCACTTCAACGAAGTGGACGGCAAAGACGTGCCCGTGCCGCACTTCGGCGTAGTGCTGGAGTGGGAGGACTGGCATGAGCTCGCGGCTCGCCTGCGCGACGGCGCCACGCGCTTCGTCATCGAGCCCGGCATCCGCTTCCGCGGCGAAGTCGGCGAGCAGGCCACCTTCTTCCTGTACGACCCGTCGGGCAACGCGCTCGAGTTCAAGGCCTTCAAAGATCCCGCACGCCTGTTCGCGAAATAGTCGGTCAGACGGAGATCCATCATGTCGACGTCCCTGCCGCCGGTGCGGCGCATCGTCACCGGCATCGACGCCAACGGCCGCTCGTACATCGCCGAGGACGGCGTCTCGCCCGCGATGCACGCGATCGAAGGCCGCCCGGGCTACCGTAACAACAACATCTGGCGCACCGTCGGCAGCCCCGCGCCGGTCGCGGCAGCGGATTCCGTGCTGGAACATCGTGGGGTGTTGCCGCCGCAGGGCGGCACCGTGATCCGCGTGATCGACATCCCGCCCGAGGACAAGGATCCCGAAGTGCGCAAGCGCCTCACCGAAGCGGTGTTCGCCGCGCAGTTCGCCGACGCGAAGCACGATTCGTCGAGCGCGCGTCATCCCGGCATGCACATTACGGACACGATCGACTACGCCATCCTGTTGCAAGGCGAGCTCGTAGCGATCATGGACGACGGAGAAACCGTGATGCGCGCCGGCGATGTCCTGATCCAGCGCGGCACCAATCACGCGTGGGCGAATCGCTCGGACGCTGTCGCGCGCATCGCCTTCATTCTGGTGGACGGGCGCAGATAGTCACTGCTCGAGCTCGTACTTGCTCTTGGTCCGCTGGACGCTCGGGCGGGCAGCCATGTTGTCGAACCAGGCGCGGAGATTGGGATGCTCTGAAAGCGCCGCGGCACCTTCACGCGTGAGCGCGAAGTACAGCAGGATCGGCAGTGCATGCAGATCCGCGAGCGTCAGCTCGTCACCGGTGAAATAGCGCTTGCTGCCCAGGATCTCCTCGAGCGCGTGGCAACAGGTGTGCGACTTGGCCAAGGCCTTCGCGACGATGCCATCGTCGGGTCTCGCGCCCGCCCGCGCAGTCACTATGCGCGCTGCGAACACGCCCCAGACCATCGGTCGATAGGCATACGAGTCGACGATGCCGATCACCTGATTCATGCGCGCCCGCGCTGGCGCGTCCTGCGGTTGCAGGCGGGAGCCGACGAACGCCTCGTCGATGTAGCGCGTGATCGCACCCGTCTCGTACAGCATGAAGCCGTCGTGCGCGAACGCGGGAATGCGGCCAAATGGGTTGCGTGCGAGGTGATCGACCGGGACCCCAGTCGACTCGAAGATCTCGACTTCTTCGAGCGTGTAGCGCACGCCCTTCTCCTCGAGCGCGAGCCGCGCGACGCGCGTGTAGACGCTGCGACTCAACCCATACAGAACAGGATCGCCCATGCGGCGATTATATGGATTACTTGCAGCTGACAGTCACGCTCGCGACGTCGGCTTTTTCTACCGCGCCGCGGCCATTCTCCACACTGCAGGCCTGATTCGCGGGCTGGCGCGCAATAGTTACGTCGTAAGGCGAGCCGTCCGGCAGCGAGCTCGGCAGCATGAACTTGCCGTTCGCCGCGATCGCCAGCTTCTCGCCGTTGCTTTGCAGCTCCAGGCCCGGGCTCTCCAGTCCGGACACCGTGCCGCCGACGCCGAAGCCGATAGTGAAGCAGCCGACCCCGATGTTCGTGACATTCGCCTCGCCCACGGTGCCCGCGCCGTTGCTCACCTGACAAAACTGGCGCGGGCGGTTCGGCAGCTCCGCCACGGTCACGTTGTAGGTCGAGCCGGTGAGCAGGGCCGTCGGGAACGTGAACGGCCCGCTGGCAGTCGGTGAGAGTCGATCGCCGCCGTTGTTCACGAGCACCAGCCCCGAGCCTTGCAGATTGCTGATCGTGCCGCCGATCGTGAACTCGATCAGGGCACACGTGATGACGATGTTGTCGACGTCGCGGTCCGCGACCGTGCCGCCGCCGTTCTGCACCGAGCAGGATTGCGCTGGACCTGTCGGCTGCGTTTTGACCGTGACGCTATACGCAGAGCCGCTCGGAATCTGCGTCGGGAATGCGAAGCCGCCGTCCGTCTGCACGCCGACATCGTCGACGCCGTTGTTCTGTAGGACGAGGCCGCTGCCTTGCAGCCCGCTGACGGTTCCGCGGATCGTGTACTTGTTCGTCGCGCAGCTGACCTTCACTGTGCGCACGTCGCCCGCGACGATGGTTCCGGACGCGTCCGCGACTGTGCAGGTCTGCACGGGACGCGTCGGCTGCGTCGCGACAGTGACTTCGAAGGCAGTGCCGCTCGCGAGCGCGGTAGCAAACGTAAAGCTGCCGTTCGATGCGATCGGCAAATCGTCGCCGCCGTTGTTGCGCAACACGAGCCCGCTGCCCAAGAGACCCGCAACCGTACCACCGACGTTGAATGAGCCCGTGCTGCACGTGACCGCGACGCTCGTGACGTTGCTCGTTGCGGTGCCAGCGGCATTGGCGATCGAACAGCCCTGCGACGGGCTGCTCGGTTGCGTGAGCACCGTGATGTTGTACGGCGAGCCGGCGTCGACCGTGGTCTTGAAATTGAACGTGCCGTTGGCAGAGACAGTGAGATCGTCGCCGCCATTGTTCTGGAGAATCAGCCCGGAGCCGCTCAGCCCCGCGACAGTGCCGCCGATCGTGACCTTCGGCGGGGGCTGCTGCCCGCTGCCTCCGCCGCCGCCTTCATCGAGACTGCCGCGACCGTTGGAACAGGCGGCGAGCCCCAATAGAAACAGCGGAACGCACCACGCGCACCAGCAGCGCAACACTCTCGTCATCGTTTCTCGTCCTGTAGGTCAGGCTTTAGCCCGACATAGACCAGGACTGATACCGATGGCGCGGGTAAATTGTTCCGAGTGGGTAAATTTTGCCCGGCCCGACATCGACCTCAGCGCGCGCCCTGGAACTCCATGACACCGTCATCGACGCGCCCATACCTGAGCATCATGATGTCGAACGCGTAGTTCTGATACAGCTTCCAGGGGATCTTCGAGCCCTGCTTCGGCAACGAGTGCAGCGAGCGCTGCACGTAGCCCGACGAGAAATCGATCCACGGCTCCTCGGCCACCGCCGGATCGACGTTGCGCGGCATGCACTGGCGGTAGCCGTGCTTCTGCATGTGACTCAGCAGGCGGCAGACGTACTCGCAAGTCAGGTCGCACTTCAACGTCCACGAGGCGTTCGTGTAACCGAACGAGGACGCGAGGTTCGGCACGTCGCTGAACATCATGCCCTTGTAGTTGAGCGTCTTCGCCAGATCGACGCTGCGACCGTCGACGCTCACCTGCACGCCGCCGAGCAGCTGCAAGTTGAGGCCCGTCGCCGTGACGATCAGATCCGCGGCGAGCTGCTTGCCCGAGCGCAGCGCGATGCCTTGGGGTGTGAACGTGTCGATCTGGTCGGTGACGACGTCGACGGTGCCCGCCTTGATCGCCTCGAACAGGTCGCCGTTCGGCACCAGGCACAGGCGTTGATCCCAGGGGTTGTAGCGCGGCGTGAAATGCGTGCCGATGTCGTAGTCCGGGCCGAGCGCCTTGCGTGCGCCGTTGAAGATCAGCTTCTTGATGAGCTCGGGCCGGCGACGGCTCAGCTGGAAGAACAGCATGCCGAACAGCACGTTCTTCCAGCGCGTCAGCAGATACGCGAGCTTCAGCGGCAGCACGCGCCGCAAGCCGTTCGCGATGAAGTCCTCGGCGGGCATCGAGATGACGTAAGTCGGCGATCGCTGCAGCATCGTCACATGCGCAGCGGTCTTCGCCATCTCCGGCACGATCGTGACCGCGGTCGCACCGCTGCCGATGACGACGACGCGCTTGTTTGCATAGTCGACGTCCCCGGTCCATTTCTGCGGATGTACGATGCGTCCCGCGAAACGTTCAGTGCCCGGGAACTGCGGCGTGTAGCCTTCGGCGTAGTTGTAGTAACCGCTGCACATGAAAAGGAAGTTGCACGTGAAGCGCGCCGGCTCGCGATCCGGCCCGCGCTCCGCTTCCACCGTCCAGCGTGCTTCATGCGACGACCACGACGCACGCTTCACGCGATGCCCGAAGCGGATGCGCTTGTCGACGCCGTGCGTCGTCGCCGTCTCCTTCAGGTATTCGAGGATCGACGGCCCGTCGGCGATCGCTTTCGCCTTGGTCCACGGCTTGAAAGAATAGCCGAGCGTGTACATGTCGGAGTCGGAGCGGATGCCGGGATAGCGAAACAGATCCCAGGTGCCGCCGAGGTCGGCGCGGCCTTCCAGGATCGCATAGCTCTTGCCCGGGCAGCGCTTCTGCAGATGGCAGCCGGCCCCGATGCCGGAAATGCCAGCGCCGACGATGAGGACGTCGAAATGTTCGACCGCAGTGGGCTCGATGGACATGCCGGTTAAGGTACCACCGGCAATTCGATCGCGCTCGCCGTGCCCGGCGCGTGCCACACCCGATGCGTCGCCTTCACAAAACTTTCGGGTTTCGCGAACATGATGTTCGGCACGAACGTCTGCGGATTGCGGTCGTACAGCGGAAACCAGCTGGACTGGATCTGCACCATGATGCGATGGCCCGGCAGGAACGTGTGGCTCGCGTTCGGGAGCCGAATGCGGTACTGCAATGGCTTGTTCGACGCCAACGGCTGCGGCTTCGCGAAGTCCGTGCGGTAACGGCCGCGGAAAATGTCGGCCGACAACATCTGCTGATAGCCGCCGAGCGTCGGCCGCTCCTGCACTTCGTCCGGCCACACGTCGATGATCTTCACGACCCAATCGGCATCGCTGCCGCTGGTCGACGCGAATAGATTCGCGAACGGCTCGCCGGCGAGTCGCAGCGGCTCGCGCAACGGCTCCGTCTGATACACCAGCACGTCGGTGCGCGAGGCGGCGAAGCGCTGATCGTCGACCAGCCACTCGCCCCAACCGGAGCCCTCGACGCCGGTCGGCAGCGTCGGACGTTCACGATAGGTCACCGGTTTCGCGGGGTCGGAGATGTACTCGTCGTACTTCTCCCCGCTGGCTGCCGGCGCCTCGAAGCCGAGCCGGCCGCCGGCCAGCAGATACAGCGAGCGCGATTTTTTCGCGCAGCCGTCGGCGCACACCTGCGGCCAGTTATCGTACTTGCGCCACTCGTTCGCGCCCGTCTCGTAGACCAGCACACGCGGCGTCGCGGGCCGCGGCGCGTCCTTCAGGTACTGATCGAGGAACGGCTGCATCACGGTGCGACGGAACCAGCCCGCAGTGTCACCTTCGAACTGGATCGCGGCGATGCCGCGACCTTCGCGCCGACCCTGGCCGTGATTCCACGGCCCGAGCACGAGATGCACGACTTCGCCGCGCGGATCCTGCGGCGCGAGCGCCTTGAACAATGCAGGACCGCCGTAGATGTCCTCCTGGTCGAACAAGCCCGAGACGATCATCGTCGGCACCGTGATCTTCTCTTTCGCGAGCACTTTGTCGACTGCCTGCGCCTGCCACCACCAGTCGTAGCTCGTGTGCTCCGCGAGCGCGCGCCAGAATCCGAGCTGATCGAGACCGCGCGTCTTGGCGAGCGCGCCGGCCGAACCCGCTCGCAGGAACGTGTCGTACGCGTCGTACTCGCCCAGCCACCACTTGTGATCGCCTTTGCGGGCAGCTTCCTGGTCGTAGGTGTATTCGAGCGCGCCGAGCTGGCGGAACGCGCCGTTGTGGAACCAGTCGTCGCCCATCCAGCCGTCGACCATCGGTGCGAACGGCACCGAGGCCTTCAGCGCGGGATGCGGATTCACGAGCGACATGACGGCGGTATAACCCTCGTACGAGCCGCCGAACGTGCCGACGCGGCCATTGCTCTCCGGCACGTTCTTCACGAGCCACTCGATCGTGTCGTAGCAGTCGGTCGCATGATCGACTTGAGTCGGGTTCGCGGGTCCGCGCAGTGCGCGTGTCATCACGTAGTCGCCTTCCGAGCCGTACTTACCGCGCACGTCCTGGAACACGATGATGTAACCGGCCTGTACGGCCGTATCGTTCATCTGCGGCACGGCCGCGATCAGGTGCGGGCTGTTGAAACGCAGCACCCGATTGCCGGCGTCGTACGGCGTGCGCGTCAACAGCATCGGCGCGTTCTTCGCGCCCTTCGGGATCAGGATGAAAGTCTTGAGCTTCACCCCGTCGCGCATCGGAACCATTTCCTCGCGCTTGACGTAGTCGAAGTCCGCGTTGGTCGGCGTGAAAGTCGCCGGCGTCTCGCTCGGCAGCGAGGCGACTTGCTCATCGGCCAGCGCACCGGACACGAGGCCGCAAGAGAGGACCGCAACGACATACGCGTTGCGCAGAGAGAGCTGCACGTTCACGAGGGCTCCTTCGAAAGCGAAGGGGCGCAATGCTAGCGCCACAACCCCTCGCTCGCATACTGCCGCCACGCCCATGGCAGCCAGCGCAACAGCGCAAACGACAGCCACAAGGCCCACAGCAGCATCGCGAGCTTGTAGAACCAGATCGACACGGACAGAACCAGCGGCTGCGGCAACTGCGCGGCCGTGCGATCCATGAACCACGGCAGGCCGCCGTAGCCATTGATCAAACCCATGTCCGGCTGGCCGAGCAGACCGTACGGAATCGCGCTGATCAGCACGCCGAGCGCCGCGATCGAGAACGCTGCGAGCACCACTTGGGCCGAATTGAATTGCCAGCGCTTTTCTAGCTTGAGCGCGGGCCGGCGGTCGAGCAGGAACAGCCAGGCACCGAACACGATCAGCACCCACCACGAGAACGTGCTCAGCCCCAGGCCGAGCAACAGCCAATCGCGCGTGCGCAGCGGGGTCCGCCGCAGCCTGCCGAGCGCCAACGCGATCACGACGAACAGCACGAGCTCGCCCCAATAGAGAATCGCGGGACCGACTCCCCTACCCCACGCGAACAGGATCCAGCGGTCGGGTGGGAGAGCGAGCGTCGTAGTCACGTTGGTCCCTCCGACGCCCAAGTCCACCGGCGGCGGCCGACTCACGAGACCGATGCCGTCGCCGCCGCTGAACTCTACGGCGACGGAGTGCTGCCCGGGTGCAAGCGTGAGCGGCAGCACGCCGGCCGTCGGCCGCAACGGCAGCGTCTGGCCATCGGCGGTCACACTCTTGACTCGAGCGTCTTCCGGAAGGCGCAGGTCGTGCCGTCCGCCGCGACTGCTGCGATATGAAAAGTTCAGCGTCGTATCCGCGACCCGCTGACCGAAGCGGGTCATCAGATTGACGCTGTCGACCGCCACCGTCTCACCTTCGCTCGCTGCCGGACGCACGACTGTCAGGTCGAGTGTTTCACCCGGCCGTGGCAGGAACTGGTTGATCCACAGACCGCCGGAGTCTTCGGTCGGCAGAACGGCCGGCGTGCCGGAGAACTCGGCGTGCCACGTCGGACTCACGACGATGTCCCACTGCTCGGCCCACGGCTTGTCGCTCGCGGCCGCCGTCCAGCGCAGTCGATCGACGCGCTCCAGCGCGGAATCCCAGCTGACTGTGCTTTCCCCCGAAGGCATCGACACGAGCACGCCTTCATCGCCAACCTGCAGACCCGGCGTCAGCACCGACTCGCCAGCCAGCAACGGCAGTCGCAAGGTGAAGGCACCATCTTCCGGTGCCAGACGCTCGACGGTGGTCGTGACGGTCCAGTCGAGTCCCATGAACACGCGGCGATGAATGCGCACGAACGGCGGGAAACGTTGCGACACGGCCATTCGCTCGGTCGCGCCGGCAGTCGTTCGCCGCGTCAGTTGCAGCGAGCTGTTGAGCAGCCGGCCTTCGCTCACGCCAGCCGCATCCCAACCTTCTGCGCGTACAGCGATACGACGCGGCACCGTCGGAAACTCGAGCGCGAGCTCGTAGGCCTGCGCAATGCGTCCGCCAATGTTCACGCGATGCACGCCAGGCGCGAGTGGCACCTGCAACTGATTGGCGATGCTTGCCACGGAGTCAGCCGCACGATCGTCCACCGTGACGCGCTCGATGACCCACTGCTGTCCTGCCTGTGGAATGCCGAGCACGACGTTCGCCTGCGCGTGCACTTCCAACTGCACGTCGAGCCGATCGCCGTTGACGACGACCGTCGCCATCACGGCTTCGACGCAATTGGGCACGCACTTCGCCGGCTCGCTGAGGCGCTTCTTGAGCTCGGTGAGGAGCGACGGGTCCGGCGCCTGAGCGTGCGCGCGGGGCGCAAAGCTGGATGCGAACACCACGAGCAGGAAACCCGCTGCGGCGGTGGACCGCCAAGGCGGCAGACGCCAATTGGTCGGTACGCCGTATGCAAGTTTCACCAGCGCCAGCAGCAGCGCTGCTGCCGCGAGCACGCCGAGAATGCGCCACAGCGACAGGAGCAGCGGCGGCACGATCGTCAGGCGGACGGTCTGCTTCTCATCGACAGGTCCACTCCACCGCAGGGGATACGTGAGGTAGGACCAGTTCGGAATGCCAGGGCCGGTTTGCAATGTCGCATCGGGTGCATAGCGCTCGAGGCGTTTGGGCTCGAAAGACGACACGGGTGATGCCGGTGTTGTCTGGACCCTGGTCCTGCCAGAGCTTTCGCTCGCGGCGAGTGCCGACGAGTCCTGCGCGCCTTCCATCTGGGGCACAGCGACGTTTGCGGCCAGCGGCTTGAACGCCTCGGCCGGAGCGATCCCGTACACCTCGCCGGCCTCGACCTGCATCAGCTGCGGATGCAGCGCAAATCGATACTGCTGCACGCCGAACGCGATCAGCACGACGCCGACGGCGACGACCGAGACGAATTGATAGCGGCCCACCCACGCACGCAGCCGCCCTTCCGGCACGAAGCGCAGCAAGGCGACGGCGACGAACAAGTTGATCCAGAGCCAGCCGGGTGCGCCGGATTCCTGATGCGTGAGCAGAATGACCGCGGCGGCGAGCACTGCGCCGCCCCAACCGAGCAAGCGAAACGCGGCGGCCGCAGCCAACATCAGCAGGAACAGATCCAACAGGCGCCACTGATTCACCCATGCGCCCGGCGCATCGTCTGCGCCCCACGCGGCGAGCAAGCGGTGACCGGGCGGCAGATGCAGAATCGTCTGCACAGCGTCGAAACGTGCATCCCAACCGGTGACTGTGCGCGCCCGATCGCGCGGCACGCGCGCAAGCGTCGTCAGACTCACGTTGGCACTGCGCACCTCGACCCCGGTACGACCGTCCGCACCATCCGTGATCAGCATCATCTCGTCGCCGCGTCGCGCGTTGAGCAGGCGATACGGGGCGAGCATGTCGAGGCGCCAGCCCTGCTGCATCGTCCCCATGATGTGATCGGCAGCGATGAAATCGTCGTGATCGAACGTCAGCCACAGCTCTCGAGCGAGCGACAGGCGATGGGCGTCGGCACTGCTGAGCCCGCGACTGCGCTCAGCGATCGTGACTGTCGCTCCGCGCTGCAAGCGAAAGGCAGACAGGCTACGCCACTCGTTGGGCACACCTGCCTGGATTGGATCGATCGTCGGTGCACCTTCGAGAGCCGTGATGCGCAATCGATCGTTGCTGCCGTAGCTCCAGACTTCCTCGTCGGCCCACGCACCTTCCCCTTGCGGAACCGCGACCGCGTCCGCCCCAGACGTGGCACGCGCGATGATCGTCAACTCATGCTCGCCCGAGCGCACTTGCACGCGCAGCCGGCCGTCCGGCTCGAACCTCACCGGCAGCTCGCCCGCCGCAGACATGGGCACGAAGCCGTCGGGCAGCGCGCGCGCCAGCACCTCCTCGCGTGCGTCGCCAGACACTTTGAGTTGCAACCGCGTGGTCAGCCGCAGCGGAATGTCGTCTTGAAGCAGACGATAGACCTGCACCTGCAACGCTCGCGGCACAGTGACCGTGCGCACGGCGCCGAGCCACAAGCGTCCTGCGCGCAGCTCGACCGGAGCGATCGGCTTGCCGTCGATGGTCAGATCGACGAGTGCCGTGATCGCCGCAAGTTGCAGTGATTCGGGCCGCCGGGCCCAGGTGAAGTTGCCAGTGATCGTGTGATCGCCCGCACTGAGACGTAGTTGCGGCGCGCTGTAGCGCTCGACTGCAGCAGCAGGATTTCCGTCGACGCGCACATCTTCCGGCCAATGCTCGCTGTCGCCGGGCAACACCACCCAGCTATCGGCGTAAATGCGCCAACTCTGGCGGAATTCGCCGCCGGCCGATGACACTGCAACGTGCATCCGGCCCGGCCACGCGCAGACGAACGCATTGGCGCCATCCGCTGCCACGCCATTGCGCAACGGACAGCGACGAAACTCCTCGCCGTACATGACCCAGGATTCCCAAGGCCGCAGATCCGGCGGGATCGCCGTCTGCTGCGCCAGAGCGGAACCGATGTGACAGAAGAGGATGGCAAGCAAAGCCAATGCCGAGCGGCGCATGCGAGCTCCTGAGTTCTTGTTGCTATCAAACGTGCAGGCACGCACGGCGGGTTAGCACGAGGCTCCCCGCCCGTATGAGCTATTCGACGACGAGCAGCGGCAAAGTTCCGTGGCCGTAACAATTCGGCGCGCTCGCGCGTTGAGCAGAGCGATGACGAGGATACACTGATGAACAGGGTGCTGAACTCACTATTGATCTCCGCCTGCGTGCTGACGTTAGCGGCATGCGGCGGCGGTCACGACGACGACGACATGGGCGAGCCAGCCCCGGCCATGCCGCCGCCACGCGGCTCGCTGATCGAAGCTCCGCCGGCGCGCACGGCTTCGCTGACGCCCGCTACCATCGCCGCCGCGCTCACGAATCAGCCCGGCGCGGACCTGCTGCTCGACCTGATCGTGGCGCCGAAATGCGGCATCGACATCCATCACGTTCAGTACAACACCGTCGATCCGGCCGGCGCGCCGACGACCGCGTCCGCTGCGATGATGATTCCGACCGGGAGCGATCCGCTGTGCCAGGGCCCGCGACCGATCGTTCTCTACGCGCACGGCACGGCCGCGCAGCGCTCGCTGAACCTCGCGAACATCACGACCGAGGACAATCTCGAAGGCCTGCTCGCTGCGACGGTTTTCACCACGCAGGGATATATCCTGGTCGCGCCGAACTACACGGGCTACGACATCTCGACGCTGTCCTATAACCCGTATCTCAACGCCGACCAGGAAGCTAAAGACGCCATCGATGCATTGACGGCCGCACGCAGCGCGCTGCCGACGAGCTTCGCGCCGACCGTCAGCGATTCCGGCAAGCTGTTCGTCACCGGCTACTCGCAGGGCGGGCACGTCGCGATGGCGACTCATAAGATGCTGCAAGAAACCGGCGCGACGATCACAGCATCCGCGCCCATGTCCGGCCCGTACGCCGTCGCTGCATTTTCCGACGCAGTGTTTTATGGCCAGGTCGGCCGCACGACACCTTTGTTCCTGACCTTCACGGCGACCGGCTACCAAAAAGCGTACGGCGACGTTTATGCGAGCCCGACGGATATCTTCGAAGCGCGCTACGCCACGGGCATCGAATCGTTGTTGCCGAGCGCCGTGCCACGCACGCAGTTGTTCGCGGACGGCAAGCTGCCGCGCGATCAATTATTCGACAGCACGCCGCCCGATCCCAGCTTCGCGCAGTTCACGCCAGCGACGACGCCGGCGAACCTGGCGCCGGTATTCGCGCAGGGCTTCGGGCCGGACCATCTCGTGACGAATGCATTCCGCCTCGCTTATCTGCAGGACGCGCAGGCGAATCCCGATGGCGCCTTTCCCAACATGCTCGACAACCGGCCCGCGGCCAATCCCGCGAACGGCCTGCGGCGCGCATTCAAGCGCAACGACCTGCGTACCTGGGTGCCGACCGCGCCGGTGTTCCTGTGCGGCGGCGCCGATGACCCGACCGTCACGTTCATGAACACGCAACTGATCCAGTCGTACTGGTCGGCGAACGGCGTGACGGCACCCGTGACGGTGCTCGATCTCGAGAGCGACATCACGTCCAACGATCCCAATGCTGCACGCAAAGCCGCCTTCGCAGTTGCGAAAGCGGCGATTGCCGCGGATGGTGGCGACGCCGCCGTGATCGAGTCCTATCACAGCACGTTGGTGCCGCCGTTCTGCCTGTCTGCAGCGAAGTCGTTCTTCGACAGCCTGTAGACCTGCCCGTCGCGCACGCGCTTGCGCAAGGCTTCGCGCTGCTCCGGCGCGACTCTCCGCTCCAACGCGCTGCGTGAGATGCCGAGCTCACCGGCCAGCAGCCGGTCGAGACGGATATCGCACGCGAACGGCACGTCGAAGTGGATACACAGGTGTCCTGGCATGGCGTCGCACACCAGCGATGAACGCTCGATCTGAACACGCACGTCAGTGTCGACCTTGATGACATGCGGCTTCAGTCGTGCGACGTCGAAGGCGTACTTCCACACCACAGCTTGCTCGTGACGTGCGAATGCTTCGAGCTGCACGCCGCCGAGCTCGCTCACCGTGCGTCTTTCGAACAGCGGGAACTTCCAGACGTCCTCGCACGATGCGCAACGATAGTTGAGCCAGACATCGAGAGATTTCTTGTTCGCGTTGACGCGGAAGCGCTCGCTGCACACGAATGCGCGTGCAGTCCCACACGACGCGCAGTAACGCCAGGGACGCGGCAGCTCCAGAGGCCGGATGCGCCAGCGTTCGGACCATGAACCCATAACAGTGCTCCAGACGGGAAGCACTGCGCGCAGAGAAGCGAGATTCCGGCGAACGAAGCAGACAGCGGAGAGTCGGCACGTCAGGCCAAAGCCTGACCCACACGCCAGATCTCAGTCCGCTGTCGCGCCTTGCTTCGTAAGCGCGCGCTGTACGAATCGCAGGCGCGCGCGACGATCCTCCGGCCACGCGTTACGCGCTCTATGCCGGAGAGGCCGAGGGAAACTGAGATCTGCTACTGCTGAGGCACAAACAAACCGGGGTAGGTCTTTCGGAGGGCGCGTAGTGTGCCATAGTTGCCGCTGCATGTCCGAGACCGAGCTGTTCGACACCTTGATAGTGGGCGCCGGCGCCGCCGGTCTGGTCGCCGCCGCGGAGCTGAGCCGGCAGCGCGGCACTGTGTGCGTGCTCGAAGCTCGCGACCGTGTAGGTGGTCGCATGTTCACGCGCCGCGAGCCCGGTGTGACCTTGCCGATCGAACTCGGCGCCGAGTTCATTCACGGCCGCGCCCCCGCGACGCTCGGCTGGCTCGCCAAATCCAATGCTGGAATCGTCGATGCGCACGGCGAGCGCTTCACCTTGCGCGACGGCAAGCCCGAGCCCGCCGACAATCTGTTCGAGCAGATGAAGCGCGGACTCGACAGCATCCGCCGTCCACGCAAGGACCTGCCCTTCAGCGAATTCCTCGACAAGGTCGCGAACCGCAAACTCTCGCCGGCCGCGCGGCAGCTGGCGCGACAGTTGGTCGAAGGCTTCGACGCCGCGGATGCGACACGCGTGAGCACGTGGGCAACGCTCGACGAGTGGAGCGGCAACAGCGCCGCGGATGCCCCGACGTTCCGTCCACTCGGCGGTTACGCCGCGTTGATCGATGGCCTGGTCTGCGCGTTCGACACTGCGCACGTTCAAGTTCGCCTCAGCACCGTCGTCCATACGATTCATTGGCAACGCGGCCGCGTGACGATCGAAGCCACGCGGCATGGTCAGCCCTGCACCGTGCAGGCGAAGCGCGCCATCATCACTTTGCCGTTGGGCGTACTGCAGCTGCCTGCGCACGCAGCGGGAGCCGTGCGCTTCCTGCCCGATCCGCGCAAACAGCAGGCGCTGGCCGGCCTGGGGACCGGACCTGTGATCAAAGTCGTGATGCATTTCCGCAAGCCGTTCTGGGAAGAGCTCGACGACGGACGCTACCGCGACGGCTCGTTCTTCCGGGCGCCCGGCGCGCCGTTTCGCACGTTCTGGTCGGCGGTCCCGCTGCGCGGCTCGCTGTTCAACGCCTGGGCTGGTGGTTCGAATGCGCAGCAGCTTTCCGGACGCAACGAAGCCGAGCTGACGAGCGCTGCACTCGACAGCATGCAAGCGATGTTCGGCAAGAAAGTCCGAGTTCGCGCGCTGCTGGAACGCGCGTACCTGCACGACTGGCAGGCCGATCCGTTCGCGCGCGGTGCTTACAGCTACGTCATTGCCGGCGGCACGGGAGCTCGCAAGGCGCTCGCTGCGCCTGTGAAGAACACGTTGTTCTTCGCAGGCGAAGCAGCCGACATCGATGGCGAATCCGGCACGGTCGCCGGCGCATTGCAGAGCGGGATGCGCGCTGCCCGCCAAGTGCTCGGCGAGTGAGCGACGCTACGGCGCGTCGACGCAATCTATCTGGATCGTCGTCACATCGGCGCCGCTGACGATGCCGGAGCCGTTGATGGCCAGACAGGACTGCGCCGGAGTATTCGGCTGCAGGACGACGATGACGTTGTAAGACGCATTGTTGGGCAGCGACGTCGGGAACTTGAACGGCCCGTCTGCCGCAATACTCAAGACTTCGCCGCCATTGTTCTGCAGCTGCAGCCCGCTGCCGCGCAGACCCGTCACCGTGCCGCCGATCGAGAACTCCGTCGTGACGCAGTCGACTTGTACGTTGGTGACATTCGCGCCGCCAACGGTGCCGGACGGATTCCCGACTGTGCATGCCTGCGCCGGACCGGTCGGTTGCGCAGCGACCGTCACGTTGTACTGCGTACCGCTCGGAACGGGGATGAAAGTGAAACTGGTCGCGCCCGAGTCGAGGCGCAAATCGCTGCCGCCATTGTTCTGGAGCACCAGGCCCGAGCCCGCCAGGTTGTTGATGCTGCCGCCGACCGTGAAGTCGCTCGTGCTGCAGCTAACGACGACAGTAGTGACATCGGCAGCGCCTACCGTGCCGCTCGGACTGCCGACCGTGCAAGCCTGTGTCGGGTTACTCGGCTGACTGCGAACGGTGACGTTGTAGCCTGCGCCGCTCGCGATCTTCGTCGTGAACTTGAAGCTGCCGTCGGCAGTCACGGGCAAATCGTTGCCGCCGTTGTTGCTCAATACCAGCCCGGAGCCGAGCAGCCCCGTCACGCTGCCGCCGATCGCGAACGTATTGACTGCGCAGGTGACAGCGACGTTCGTGACGTCGCCGCTACCGACTTTGCCGCTGCCCTGTCCGACCGTGCAGGTCTGCGAAGGATTCGTTGGCTGCTGACGTACGGTCACCGAGTAATCCGTAGCGCTCGCCTGCTCCGTCTGGAACGTGAACCTGCCGTTCGAAGCTATCGCAATGTCATCGGCGCCGTTCTTCTGCAGCACCAACCCCGAGCCTTGCAGCCCCGATACCGTGCCGCCGATCGAGAAGGAACGCGTCGAGCAAGTCACGACTACGTTCGTGATGTTCGCGTCGACAACTCTGCCGGCCTCGGTGGCGTCGCTGACGTCGCATTCCTGCGCGGGATTGCTTGGATTGCGCGTCACACGAACCACATAGCTCGTGCCGCTCGCGAGCAGCGAGGCAAACGTAAAGCTGGTTGCGCCGGCGGGCACATCGAGCGGCGGCTCGTTATTGAGCCGCAGCTGCAGCCTGGAGCCGGCGAGGCCGGAGATCGAGCCGCCGACCGTGAAGCGGTTCGTCATGCAGGTCACCGTCACATTCGCGACGCTCGCGCCGTTGACGGTGCCAGTGGCGTTCGTGACTCCGCAGTTCTGCGCCGGATTGGTCGGATTCGTCTGGACGGTAACGCTGTAGATCGCGCCCGACGCAAGCATTGCCGGGAACTGGAACGGACCGTTGCCCGTGATGGTCAGGTCATCGATACCATTGTTCCTCAGCACCAGGCCCGAGCCCTGCAGCCCCGTGACCGTGCCGCCGATCGTGAACGTTCCGATCGCGCAGGTGACTGCGACATTCGCTACGTCAGCGGAGCCGATAGTGCCCGTGGCGTTGGCCACGCTACAGGATTGCGCCGGACCGGTTGGCTGCGTCTTGACCGTGATGCTGTAGGGCGCGCCAGACGCGATCGGCGATGGGAAGCCGAAGTCGCCGTTCGCCGTGATCGCCAGATCGTCGGCACCATTGTTCTGCAGGACCAGGCCGGTGCCGGCAAGTCCGGTCACCGTGCCGCGCAGTGCAAACGCGCCAGTCGCGCACGTCACCGTGACGTTCGTGACGTTGGCTGCGGCGATCGCGCCGCTGCTGTTGCCGAGCGTGCACGTCTGCGAAGGGCCGGAAGGTTGCGTCAGTACAGTGACGCTGTACGCTGCTGTGTCGTTGAGTTGGGTACTGAAAGTGAAGGTGCCGTTGTTCGGTACGGCGAGATCGTTCGCGCCGTTGAGCTGCAGCACCAAGCCGTCGCCGTCGAGCCCCGCGACTGTGCCGCTGACTGTGAACCCTTGCTGTGCGCCGCCACTCGGCGGCGGTTCCTCGGAGTCGAGGCTGCCGCGGCCGTTGGAGCACGCGGCCAGCGCCAACAGACAGCACAGTGCGTAGAAATTGCGCACGCGGCGCGCGTCGAACATTCGTCCTGCTCCCACAATGTGCTTTTCATCCGGCCCACTGTCATATCATTTCGGAGCCGCGAATGTTCCCAAGTGGGAAATGAGGAGCGTCATGCGTCAGGCGAATTGGTACTTCGACTTCATTTCTCCTTACTCCTATTTCGGGCTCTTCGAGCTCGAGCGTCTCGGGCGCGAAGTGCGCATCGACTACCGGCCGGTGCTGTTCGCGGGGTTGCTCAATCACTGGGGCCAGCGCGGGCCGGCAGAAATTCCGGGCAAGCGCACCTGGACGTATCGCTGGTGCACTTGGTACGCCGCGCAGCGCGGCATCCCGTTCAAGCTGCCGCACGCTCATCCTTTCAATCCGCTCGGCTATCTGCGGCTCGCAATCGCTGCGAATTGCGAGCCTGCGGCGCTACGCCGAATCTTCGAGCGGCTGTGGACGACCGGCGCCGATGCGGCCGATGCGCGCGTGCTGGAAGAGTTGGCTGCATCGCTCGGCATCGCACGCGAGCGACTCGCTGACCCGCAAGTCAAAGAGCAGCTGCGCGCGAACACGGACGCTGCAATCGCGGCAGGTGTGTTCGGCGTGCCGACGCTGGTCGTCGACGGCGAAGCGTTCTGGGGCGCGGACGCGACGGACTTCGCGCTCGCGTATCTCAGAGATCGCAGCGTGCTCGACAATGAAGAGATGAAGCGTGTGTCGACGTTGCCAGTCGGCGCGGCGCGCGTGTAGGTCGGGCGTTAACCCGACACCCACACATCCGGCGCCATCTCGCTATCGTCCGAATACAAACGATCTCTCCCCGCGCGCTTCGCCGCGAGCAAGCGCTGATCTGCCCGCGCCAGCAGCGTTCCTCCGTCGAGACCATCGATCGGCAGCTCCGCGATGCCTGCGCTGCACGTGATCGTGAGCTCCTCGCCATCTGCCGTGAGCATCGGGAATGCGGCAATCTGCGCGCGCAGAGTCTCGACTCGCACCGCCGCAGCCGCACGCGTCGTCTGTGGGAACAGCACAGCAAATTCCTCGCCGCCGTAGCGCGCGATCATGTCGGTCGTCCGCATGCCGCGGGCGAGCCGTGCTGCGACCTCGACCAGCACGCGATCACCCGCTGCGTGACCGAACGTATCGTTGATGCTCTTGAAGCGATCCAGATCCAGCACCGCGACGCTCAGCTCGTGTCCCATCTGCTGCGCGCGTTCGACCTCGAACTCGAGTGCCAGATCGAACTGGCCACGGTTGTATACACCTGTGAGCCGATCCCGCGCGGCCAGGTGCAGGAGCCGCTGTGCGCGACGCACGATCGCGTAAGCGAGCGTCACCGAAGCGGTCAACAGGATCAGCCGCGTGGTCTGGTCGATGTACGAGTACTCGCCGAGACCCTGCGCGTAGACCGGATCGTTGAGGTCGTAACGAAGCGCCGCGAACGCCCACAGCCCGGCGTACTCGGCGACTGCCAGCATGCCGACGCCCAGGCAGATGCGCTCGTCGTAGCGCAGGCTGGTCGCGATGATGGCGAGGAAGTAGATCTCGAACGTCACCTTCGAATTCAGCGCCACCAGCGGCGAGCCGACGAACACGAACGTGACGAGCGCGAACGTCACCAGCGACACGTCCAGCGTGCTGGACGCGAAGCCCAGCCACGGCCGCCAGAACTTGCGGCGCAGCGCCAGCCAGATGCCGAGCGCCGCGAGCGCAGCGCAGAACGTCACCCAGAAACCCCAGACGAACACCGGGATCTGCGGATACTGGATGAGCTTGTACGTCGGCGTGATCAGCAGCAGCGTCACGGCGAACAGCCGCACGCGAGCGACCAGCCATTCGCCTTCGACGCCAGCCGCTGCCAGTGCGGGATCGGGTCGTTGCCAGAACTCGTCCACGAGTACAACCCCGTTGTGCTTATTGTGGATCGTTGTTCGTTGTGGCAACGACTATCCCTAAGCCCAGCCGCGCTTTCAATCTGACCGACGGACATGTCCGCGCTGAGCGACACCGCAGCAAGCGGCGGTGTCGAGAATGTTTACGGTTCCGCCTCATGAAGTCGCGCGCAGGGGTGTCGATATTCCAAACAGCCGGTTGCGAAGTTTGCGCACCGGACGACATAAGCGCGCCGTGCAGCGCGCTCGAGGTGAAGCGTGGAGTCGGATCGTTCGAGCATGAAACCCGCGCGCGCGGTGCACGACGGCGGCCCAGGTCGTTTATGCACGTTGCGTCGGCGCTGCATCGCCGGCGAGCACGGCGCTGTCCCGGCAATGTCCCGCGCATCTTGGCTTGGCACAAGGAGAATTGCTCCGCGCGCGACTTCACTGCTCGCGTCGGTCACGGACCGCGTTGCAACTCAATCGCGACAAACTCGCAGCGGCCACGCGTTGCCGCTGCAACGGCCGGACCGCGCCGCGAGGAACTTCGCCCTAGATCTTCCGTTAGTTGCTTACCCTACACAGGCGGAGTATGAGCAGTTGATATGCTGCTCCGGAGCGCGGCGATGAGACGTTGGATTGCATTAGCCGGTCTTCTCTTTCCCCTCCTCGGCCTTGCTTGCGAAGGCACCGACCGGCGCGAGTGCAAGAAGCAGTTCCGCGAATTGGTCTCCTACCGCGCGCAGGCAATCGACACCGCATTCGGCGACCTGTTCGGCGCGGTGCCCGCCGAGATCCAGATCAAGTTCGTCACCGCCAAGGATCCGGAATACATTCTGTTCGGCGGCCGCGAAGGCTACGACCTGAAGCGCCGCACGTTGATCTTTCCACGCCGCGTACTCGGCGCTAAGACACCGAACCCGCTGCGCTGGGCAGCCTACTACTGGCCGTTCTATCAGAACGAGCAGTACCGCCTGCAATTCCCCGTCGTCGAGGTGATCGACAACGTGCTGTGGAACGCCTTCCTGCAGGAGGCCGCTTCGGCACGCGGCGGGCAGTGGCCGCACAAGGAGTGCAGTGCGGTCGACGTCGGCCGACGACTGCCGTGCGAGATGCTGGTCAAAGGCATCGCCGAGAACGTCAAGGCGCTGCGCGGTCCGCTGTTCAACGTGAATCGCGTCGACCAGATCTGGCCGGACGATTTCGCAGTGTTCCGCAAACGCGTGTGGCGCACCGACCAGGAGTATCAGGACGTGCAGCGTTACGGCGGCATCATGCTGATCAAACCGCTGATCGAAGAGTTCGGCGTGCCGCGCACACTCGCGTATGTGGCACAGACGCCGTTCCGCGTCGACGAGAAGAACAACCTGCGCGAAGCGGCGCTGCACTATCAAGAGCGCGCTCGCGAATCGTTGAGCATCGCAATGCCGATCGCCCCGGCGGTCGCGAGTGCACCGGTGCTGGAAGATCCGCAGCTGCCGCAGCTGACGCGCGCGTATACATTCGTCGCGAGTCCGGCACCGGCGCCGAACGGCCGGTCGGAGTAGCCCAGCGACGACGCCGCGGTATTATCGCGGCGTGGATGCGAAGACCAGGGCTGATCTCCGCGCGACGACAGCGCTCAATCGAGCCGGCGTGCCGCGCCTGGACATGGTCGACATGCTGCGCGGCCTCGTCATCGCGCTGATGGTCCTCGACCATACTCGCGACTACTTCCACATCTCCGCCTACACCTTCGATCCGACCGATCCGGCGCGCACGCATCTCCTCCTCTATCTCACGCGCTGGGTCACGCATCTGTGCGCACCGACGTTCGTGTTCCTCGCCGGAGTCTCCGTGTATCTGCAGGGAGCGAACGGCAAGGACCGGTTGCAATTGACACGTTTTCTGCTGACGCGCGGCGCGTGGCTGATCGTGCTCGAGCTCACGATCATCGCCTTCGGCTTCAACTTCGCGCTGCCGTTCGTCTTCCTGCAAGTCATCTGGGCGATCGGCGTGAGCATGATCCTGCTCGCCGCCGTCATCTGGTTACCGCGCGCGACGGCAGCTGTTCTCGGCGTGCTGATCGTCGCCGGACATCAATTGCTCGCGCCAATCGCTCCCGCGGATCTCGGCGCGCTCGCACCTTTGTGGACCGTGGCATTCAAAGTCGGTCCGTCGCCGATTGAGCCCGGCTTCATCGCCTACCCAGCAATCCCGTGGTTCGGCGTCATGTGCCTCGGCTACGCGCTCGGTCCTGTGTTCGGGCAAGAGCCCGCGCGTCGTAACGGAACTCTGTTGATGTTCGCTCTCGGAGCAATCGCTGTGTTCTGCGTGCTGCGAGCGATCAATGCGTACGGCGATCCGGCGCCGTGGCGTGCGTTTCCCAGTGCGACGGCAACCGTGATGTCGTTCTTCAACGTCTCGAAGTATCCGCCGTCGTTGCTGTACGTCCTGATCACGCTCGGCGTCTCACTGCTTTGCCTGCTCGGCTTGCAGCGATTGCGTGGATTGCTCGCACGCGTGCTGCTCGCGTACGGCAGAACACCGCTCTTTACATATGTGCTACATATATATGTGGTGCACGGTGCGTCATTGGTCGCCGCGATGCTCGCCGGTTATCCCGCGTCGGATCACGCGAGCTTCCTCGCAGATCCATTCCGGCTCTACAAAGCCGGCTTCGGATTCAATCTGCTGGTCGTCTATGTCGTCTGGCTGGCGATCCTCGTCGCACTGTATCCGGCGTCGCGGTGGTTCGCGGAAGTGAAGCGTCGGCGACGCGAGTGGTGGCTGAGTTATCTGTAGGTCGAGTCATGGTTCTGATGCCGTCGGCAAAATACCTCATCCTCGGGGTCTACCTGTCGACAATCCTGTACGTGCAGCTGCGCGGCAATGTGCGGCACAAGCTGCGGCGCCTCGCTGCCGATCACGCGAACGTGATGGCGCCGTACAACACGCTGATGTATTTGTTTTCGGCCGTGCGTGCGCGGCCGTATGCAGACGTGTCGCAGTTCCCCGAGCTGCAGCAGATCACTTCGCAGTGGCAGATGATCCGCGACGAAGCGCTCAAGCTGTTCGACGAGGGATACATCCGCGCGGCCGCGAGTCACAACGACATCGGCTTCAACACGTTCTTCCGCACCGGCTGGAAACGGTTCTATCTGAAATGGTACGGCGATTTCCTGCCATCGGCGGCGACACTGTGCCCGCGCACGGCTGAGTTGCTCGCCAGCATTCCTTCGGTGAACGCTGCGATGTTCACGCTGCTGCCGCCGGGCAGCCGGCTCGGCGCACATCGCGATCCATTCGCCGGCTCGCTGCGCTATCACCTCGGGCTTGTAACGCCAAATTCACCCGAGTGTTTCATAGTCGTGGACGGCGAGAAGTATTACTGGAAGGACGGCGAAGCCGTCATGTTCGACGAGACGTACATCCACACCGCGGAGAATCGCACCGACGTAACCCGCGTGATCCTGTTCTGCGACGTCGAGCGGCCGCTGTCGAACCCGATCGTCCGGGCGCTCAACCGCACGATCGGCCGCAGCATGATCAAGGCTGCGGCAACGCAAAACATGCCGGGCGAGCACGTCGGCGTGCTGAATCGCCTTTTCGAGTATGTCTACAGGGTCCGCCTCGTCGGCACACGTATCAAGGCCTGGAACCGGACGGTGTACTACCTGCTCAAATGGGCGCTGATCGGCGGGGCGCTGTACGCGATTCTGGTGTGAAACCTGCTCGGTGGCCCGAGCGTTGTAATGGCGACAGGACACTAGGGGTGGCGAAGCTCTTCCGGGGCGGGAGGAGGCTTATGAGCGAGATGAAGGCGCGCGAAGGCCAGTGGTACGTCGATCGCGCCAATCATGAATTCTTCCTGGTCATCGCGATCGACGAATCCGACGGTTTCATCGACGTCCGCGACCGGTACGGGGACATCGACGAATTCGACTTCGACGAATGGGACGCGATGGACCTGGCCATATGCTCGGCCCCCACGGAGTGGTGGCAGGACGAGGAGTCAGGGAGCGATGAGGCGGATGACGCCGACGGTGACACTCACCACTTCAAGTCGTCGGGCACCACGTAATCCTTGTACGGATCGTCCTCGGACGGCGCGTCACTGGGCGAGTCCTGTAAGGAAATGACCGCGCGCGCATCGTGTCCCCGAATGCGCTCACCGATATCCCGCGGCACGACATCGTGCTTGCCTTCGCAACGGACGATCACCAGCTCGCCGCTGATGATCCGCTCGCGCAACTGCGCGTCGACCGCCAGGCGCCGCACCTTGCCGCGGGCCACGAAATTGAAATACTCGTCGGTCTCGACCTTCGGCAGGCGATGCTGCTCGATCAGTTGCTTGATCTGCGTCCAGCGCTCTTTGCGATCGGCTTCCTCCTGCCGTCGCTGCTGCAGGGCCTGAGCGCGCGCAGCCTTCGCTGTCTCTCTGGCTGCTTGGGCTGCCTGAGCCTGCGCGACACGTTGCTGTTCCTGCGCTTTGCGTTCGGCGTGCGGCGGTGCCTGCCTCTCCGGATGCCTCTTCTCCGGCGCCTTCTTCTTGCCGAATCCCGCTGCCAGCAGCTGCTCGCGCAACGACATGCTCATGGATCGATCTCAAACGGGGAGGAGCGAACTATAGGTCAATCGCCAGCGTGGGGCCAGCGCCGCGCCCACTGCAGCTTGGCAGGCTTTTTCAGCTGTTTGAGTGCGTGCTCGGCCTGCAAAGCCTGCGAGCGGCTGGTAAAAGGCTGCGCCCCCAGCACCCGCAGCGGACGATTGGCACGCGTGAACTTCGCGGCCTTGCCGGCCACGTGCAAGCGAAAGCGTGCCGTGACGTCGAGCGCGATACCGGCGTACGTCCGGCCATCGGCGCACGCGAGCAAGTAGAGCCACCAGACCTTTATGTTCATTGCCGCGCAAACAACTTCGCAATGTCTGCACTGTCGAGCGGCCGCCATTGACCGGGAGCCAGCTCACCCAGCGTCAATCCGCCGAGGCGGCTGCGATGCAATGCTTCGACATGGTTGCCGACGGCCGCGAACATGCGGCGCACCTGATGATAGCGGCCTTCGGTCACCGTCACGCGTGCGCGGCGCGGTTCGAGCACTTCGAGTACCGCGGGTGCCAGCGGCCTGCGCTCGGACTCGAGCATCAGCTTGCCGCTTGCGAAGATCGCACCCTCGTCACCTCGCAGATCGCGCGCCAGCGTCGCCTCGTACACCTTCTCCAGGTGTGACCGCGGCGAAACGATTCGATGGAGCAGCGCGCCGTCGTCGGTCATCAACAGCAGTCCGGTGGTATCGCGATCGAGACGCCCGACCGTGGCGAGTGTCGGCGAGCGCCGGCGAAATCGCGGCGGGAACAGATCGTAGACGAGCGAGCCTGCATCCCGGGTCGAGCAGGTGTAGCCCGCGGGCTTGTGCAGCATGAGAACCAAACCGGGCGCCGGATCGAGGGGCGCACCGTCGACGCGCACTTGCTGCGGCTCCACGGCGTCGTCGATCGCAAGCTCGTGTCCGCCGGCGTCGGTGATGCGCCCGTCGCGAAACATCGCCGTGACTTCCTTGCGACTGCCGTAGCCGATGTTGGCAATCAATTTCAGCAGCTTCACGCGCGCTTCGCCTTCAGCGCCTCGATGATCTTGAAGCCTTGCTGCTGGGTCACGATCCGCACCCGCTCTAAGCCGGCGCCGAGCGCTTGCTCGTACGGCAGGTGACGATTCGCGACGAGCCACAGCCGTCCACCCGAACGCAGCGCCTGCGCCGCCGCGGCGATGAAGCGGCGACCGATGTCGGGACGATCGGCGCGCGCATGCGTGTGGAATGGCGGATTGCAGACGATGACATCGTAGCTGTCGGTCAGACCGGCGGTGACATCATGCCAGCAGTAACGAATGTCGGCGGGCGACTGGGTTGCGGCCAGGTTCAGGCGGGCGAGATCCAATGCGCGACGCTCGGCTTCGTAGACATCCAAGGCAACGATCTTCGCGCAGCGCTGCAGCAGTTCGACGGACAGGTAGCCGAAGCCGGCACCGAGATCGGCGGCACGTCCCGCAAGGTCCGGTGGCAAGTGCTCGGCGAGCAGTTGCGAGGCAACGTCGATCCGATCCCAGGCGAATACGCCGGGCCGGCTGACGAACCGGCCGCCGTCGATCGGTCGCGTGGCGTCCAGCTGCAGCCACGCGTCGACGAGCGCTGCATCGTGCGGGCCATCGAGCGGCGCACTCCAGAACACACGACACTTGTTCTTCGTCAGCGTCGTGAGCGGGCCTGCGATTCGTTCGAGGTCCGCTTCGCCCGAGCGCGCGCCCTCGTCGTTGCTCATGCAGGCAACGATGCGGCCACCTTCCGCCGTCAACCGTAACGCTCGCGCGAGCAGCGCCCGCGCCTCATCCCGTTGCCGCGGTGGCAACACGAGCACGAGCGGAAATGTGTGGGTAACAGTGTCGAGGTCGTCGGTCAGGACGCGCAGCTGCATGCGCTCGAGGGCGGCGGCGTCGGGCGCGAAAGTCTGCTGGCAAACGAGACCCGGCCAGGAGCGCGCGCGGAGCGGAGCCCCAGCACGTGCACGCAAAAATAGAGCGCCGCTCCCGGGCCAGGCCAAATGGCCATCGAGGAGCGGCAAGAACAGTGTTTCGAGTGGCCGATCTTCGCTGCGATCAGCGCACATCGAACACTACGGCGAGCAGTTGCATCGCCGTAGTGTACTGCCTACTGCAGCAGCCTTATTGCTGCTGTGGCTGCGGCGGCTGCTGGTCCGGAGGCGTCGTCTGGTCGCCCGGCGGCGGTGTGGTGCTGTCGCTCGGCGGCGGCTGATCCGACGGTGTTGCCGACTGGTCCACCGGCGGTGGAGTCGGGTTGTCCTGGGGAGGGGCGGCATCATTGGTCTTCGAGCAGCCGGCTGCGAACAGCAACGCGGCGGCGCACAGGGTAATCAATGCACGCATGAGCGGATCCTCGCTGAAGATTGAAGGGTGCACCCTAGTAAAGCGGTGGGCGCGCGAGAGTTCCGCGGTGGCCGCGCCATTCGAATCCGACCCTGTGTGCGCGGGCGCCTTACACCATCTTCAATCGGTCCTCGTGCTTGCGACCGTAGTCGGACTCGATCGGCACGGGCTCCTGACTGGTCGGCCGCGGGCCGGGCGGGCGGTAGTAACGGAATTTTCCGGAAGTCTCGCGCGGCACGACGCTGACGCGCTCGGTCTCCACCTGGCACTGCTGGCCGAAGTTCGTTCGCACCAGCTCGGTCAGCTGCGCCGCGAGCGCTGCGTTGAAGCCGCCGCCGCTCTCGACGAGCACCTTCCAATGCAACGGATCGATCTGCTGGAACAGCACTTGGCGAATGACCCCGAGCGGTGTGGTGGCAAGCAGGTCCTGCAATCCTGCGCCGAGCTGCGAGCCGTGAACCTTCGAGCCGTCGGCCGTCATGAACAGGTCGGAGGCCCGGCCGACGAGCGATGCGAGCACCGGATACGCGCGACCGCAGCGGCACGGATCGGGTGAAATTGCGCCGCTGTCGCCGATCCGGCAGCGGACCAGCGGCATGGCGCGGTTGCTCAGCGACGTCGCAACGATGTCGCCGAACTCGCCGTTCGGCAGCGGCTCGCCGTCGCGACAAATCTCGATGTGCACGTTGTCGCTGAGCAGATGCATCGAGCCTTCGGGGCACTGCGCGGCAATGGGTCCGACTTCGGTGCACCCGTAGAACTCGACGGCGCGCGCGCCGAAATGTTTCTCGAGCTCTTCGCGCTGGAACGGGTAGATCTGCTCGCCGCCCAGCTTTGCGAACCGCACGAGGTTGCGCGGCGCGTGCGGATAGTTTGTACGGATGTAGCGCGCCAGCATCACGAGCGCAGAAGGCAACCCCATCACCAGTTCCGGCTGGCGCTGCAGCACGTACTGCGCCGCTTCCTCCAGGCGCTGCGGTGTGAGCGCGGTCGTCAGGAAACCGCGGGTGTTGCGCACCCAGTCCTGCAGACGATGCTCCGAGCCCCACATCAGCAGCGTACGCACGCCGGGCGGAACTCCGTACCAGAGCATGACGCGATATTCGTTCGCCCAACCCCAGGCCGCGCCGTGCGGGTTCCAAGCAATGCGCAGCGGCTCGCCAGTGGATGCCGAGCTACTGCGATAGAACGCACCGGGACGCGGGCCGCGTGCCAGCAACTCCGAGCCGCGCGCCCGAACGGTTGCGCGATCGAGGATCGGCCAGGCGGACAACTGCGTGGGATCGCGCGCCAGCGACTGGCTCCACGGGCCGGAGGAATACAGCGGCACTTTGGCGCGTGCGTAGCGCAGCTGTTCCTTCAGCTCCTCACCGATCAACTGCTTGAACGAGCTCTGCTCGAGGTTCTCGCGCGCCTGCAACGTCCGGATGAAGCGGCCGACCGGCCGGCCCCGCAGTTGTTGCAATGTCATGTAGGCCGCGCGATGCCAGGACTGCTCCAGTGCTCTCACCGTCTTCCCCCATCTTCGGGTCACGCGATCTGCTTGCACCGACGGTCCTATACTTGCTTGCACGTGTTTTTGTTCCGCGCCGCCGGCAAATTCCGCGCAGTAAATCCTGCGATTCCCGGCACTTCCGAAAATTCCGTACAGGGAACTTTGCGGCCGTGTGAGAGTTTCGTGGACGGCCTTTCCCGTGCACGCCCGCTGACACATAGAACGATCTCGGCTCATGAACGACATCGGTCGCCTGCTGCGCACCGCCGCACGCGTCTCGCGCACCCGGTACCCCGGCTTCATCTTCGGATTGCCGCTGGCCCGCGACGAGATTCCGGTCTTCACGTATCACGACGTGGAGACGCAGGTGTTCGCGCGCGACCTGGAGTTCCTGCACAGCAACGGCTATCGCACGCTGTGCCTGGAGGAATACCTGACGGCGCGTAACGGCGGCCGCCGGCCGGCGCGTGCCGTGCTGCTAACCTTCGACGATGCGCGCAAGAGCTTCCTGACGGTCGCTTTGCCGCTGCTGCGCACGTTCGATGCGCGTGCTGTGCTGTTCGTACCGTCGTATTGGATGACGACGCCGGCGCAGCCCGCGGACGATCTGTTCATGTCCTGGCCGGAAGTCCGGGCCTGTGTCGAATCCGGTCTGGTCGACGTGCAATCCCACGCCCATCGCCACGCGCTCGTCGCGACTGCGCCTCAGCTCCTCGACTTCGCTCATCCGCAGGCGCTGGCGCGCTTCGACATTTACGACTGGCCGATGCGCAACATCGATGGCATCGAGGAGCTCGGTCGTCCGGCGCCCGGCACGCCGATCTACCGCTCGAAGCCGCTGCTGTCCGCGACGCGGCGCTTCGTCGAGAACAGCGAGATCACGCAGGCATGTCGCGAGCTGGTCGAGCGCAATGGCGGCGAGCAATTCTTCGCGCAGCCGCAGTGGCGTCAGCAACTGAACGACGTGCATCGCAAGCTGAGCGAGCGGCTGCTCGGTCGCTACATGGACGCCGATGCGTTCCGGGCACTCGTCGCATCGGAATTCGAATTGAACCGCGAGCAATTCCGTAAGCACCTGGGCGTGCCGCCGAGCTGCATCGCGTATCCATGGATGCTCGGCTCACGCCTGTCGCTGGAGCTTGCGAAGCGTCACGGCATTCGCACCGCGTTCGGCGTCGCGCTCGACTACCGCGCCGAACGACGCCGCGCGCAGCTGCCGATCCCGGTGTTCGGCCGGCTGAAGTGCGACTGGCTGCAATTCCTGCCGGGCCGGCAACGCTCGAACGTGCTCGCGGCCGTCGGCCGCAAGCTGTCGGGCATCGCCAAGCTGCAGCACCTCGCACACTGATCGTGGCAGCACCGACGATGAGCACGCGCACGATTTGCGTCATGGGGCGGCTCCTCGATCAGGACGACGGGCTCGGCGTCTACGGCCTGCAACTACTGCGCGAGCTGTTGCGGCTCGACCCGCACACGCGCTACCTGATCCTGCTCGACACGCCGAAATCGCAGCATCTGTTCCGCGAGTTCGGCAATGCCGAGACGCACGTGCTGCCGGCGCGCAGCAAGCTGTACTGGGATCAAGTCGTGGTGCCTCGCGCTGCGCGCCGCTGCAACGCAGATCTGATCTTCAACCCTAAGTTCTCCATCCCGCTGTTCACGCGGCTGCCATGTGTGTTCGTGCAGCAGGGCTCGGACTGGTACGTGAATCCGCAGAACTATCCCTGGTGGGACAACGTCTATATTCGCCTGATGCTGCCGCTCTACAGCTTGAAGGCGAAGCGCACGCTGGCGATCTCGCAGGCGACGCTCGACGACCTGGCGAAGTACACGTGCATCAACGTGCGCGACTCGGTCGTGAGCTATGCGGGCGTCGGGCAGAACTTCAGCGGCGAACGCGACGAAGCCGCGCTCGCGCAATTCCGGGCCGAGTTCCGACTGCCATCGCGCTTCATCCTGACGGTCGCGCGCGCACTGCACGTCGGACACAAGCACATGCCGCCGTACCCCGGCGGCAACAACGAGCGCCTGATACGCGCCTATCTGCGCTATCGTCGCGCGGGCGGCGAGCTGCCGCTGGTCGTGATCGGCAAGCGCATCGACGAGTATCTCCGGGCGCGCGGTTTCACCGACGAGGATCTCGCCAGCGTCCAGTTCCTCGGCTTCGTGCCGAACGCGCGCATTCATCTCGCTTATCAGCTCGCGGCCTGCTTCGTGCTCGCGACGCTGTGCGAAAGCTTTGGAATCCCGATCGTCGAGGCGTTCGCCTGCGGCTGCCCGGCCATCGTGCCGTCGACCTGCGCCGGGCCGGAAATCGCCGGCGGCGCCGCCCGGCTGATCGATCCGCTCAACGAGGAGGACATCGCCAACGCGCTCGCCGAAGTGACTGCATCCGTGGAGCTGCAGCAGCGACTGCGTGAGCTCGGGCTCAAGCGCGTGCAGACCCTCACCTGGCGCGAGACCGCACGGCGCACCCTGGCCGTGTTCAACGAGATCGTGCCGGTCGACGTGTCGCCCCGCGCCGAAACGGCGCCGCTGTGAGCGAGGTCGGCCCGACATGAAATTCTGGCTGCGCATCGCTCTCTCGATTGCCCTCGTAGTGCTGTTGTTCACGTACGTGGTGGACGCGCGCGAGGTCGTGCACATCCTGCAGCGCTTCGACGCAGGTTATCTGCTGCTCTCGATCGTGGTCGTCACGCTCG